>OCPR01000036.1_pt1 | contig 222397 bp, 191 predicted proteins | sample 1538611 | NCBI WGS metagenome assembly OCPR01 (sample SAMN04571711, study PRJEB22368) | human gut metagenome | biome: human gut; material: stool | host: Homo sapiens | place: Luxembourg | collected 2012-09-28
GCTTTCAAAATGTGAAACTCGTTTACAAAACGGGAAACTCGGGTGACTATTGAGCCCAAAAAGCACCTTCGAGGTGTTTTTTATTTGCTTCACAACAAAAAAAGGGCGGTTCACAACATCGCTGTTTATTGTAAAGAAAGATATGCCGAAAAATCAGTAAAGAGAAATCATGTTGTACGATTTTTAAGGAAACGGATTTCAGAATTTAAGCTCAAGGAGGCCAAATCATCTCCTCGCCATGGGGCTCGGATTTTGCTTCGCAAAACAAGGAGGATTAGAATGAGAATCAATGGATTTAGTGGGACAAATACGCAGACAGGAACAATGGGAATGACACAGGGGAATGATTCTGTAAGTAAAAATATTCAGAATCAGATTGCAAATGCACAGCAGAAGCTACAGGATTTATCATCGAATGAAGAAATGTCATTAGAGGATAAGATGAAAAAGCGTCAGGAGATACAGCAGGAGATTAACAATCTCAATCAGCAGTTAAGACAGCACCAGATCGAGCAGAGAAAGGAACAGCAGAGTAAAAATTCGTCATCTATGGATGATATGGTGGCTGGAACAAGTAACACTTCAAAAAAGAAAGACACCGGATTGTCACAGGCAAGTATGCAGGCGATGATCTCCGCAGATTCTTCCATGAAACAGGCAAAGGTGCAGGGAAGTATGGCAACACAGATACAGGGACGTGCCAGTGTGCTTGAATCTGAAATCAAACAGGATGCCGGAAAAGGAAATACTGAGAAGAAGGAAGAAGAACTGGCAGAGCTGCAGGCAAAGGCACAGTCTGCGACAGCAGCACAGATGTCTACACTTGCAGATGCAAATAAATCAGTAGAAGAAGCTGCAAAAGCGGAGAACAGCAATACAGAAGACACTGCAACAAAGAACAATACTGATAAATCCGAGAAAACACAGGAATCTGCGGGGGCTGCGGCAGAGGAGACAGACAGCGTAAAGAATACGGATATCAAAGGGGAAACACAGGTGACAGTAGAAACACCGACTCTGGAAAATGCACAGAATGCAACACAGCAGGCAGTGTATACACCGATTGATATTCGTTTATAGTTGGTAAAGGAGAATGGTATTATGTCAGAGATTAAGAGTTTTAGTGATTACACAAGTAAATATAACAGCAATGTAGATTATTCCGCATTATTTGGAGGAACTTCCGACAGTTCATCCGTAGGAAACACCAATATGCTTTCTGATTATGCTGCGATTAAAAACGGAAGCTATGGAAAACTTATGAAAGCATATTATGCAAAGCAGGATGCAGAAAAATTATCGGGGAAAGGCGATACTTCACAGAAGCTTACACTGATGAAAACAAGTGCGGATTCCCTGAAAAAATCAGCAGATGCACTAAACGATGCGTCACTCTGGGAAAAAAAGAAAATAAAAAAGAAGGATGAAAAGACCGGGGAAGAAACAGAGGTAGAGGATTATGACTGGGATGCAATTACCAAAAAAGTGAAATCTTTTATTGATGATTATAATGATGTTGTTAAGGAGGCAGGAGAATCCAATACAAAAGATGTCCTTAGAAATGCTTCATGGATGACAGGCATGACAGACAAAACCAGTCATTTACTTTCTAAAATAGGTATTACCATAGGAAAGGGTAACAAGCTGGAGCTGGATGAAGATGAATTGAAGAAAGCAGATATCAGTTCATTGAAAACGGTTTTTACAGGTTACAATTCCTTTGCAGGCAAAACAGCCCAGAAAGCAACTGGTATATCAAATGCTGCGAACCGCGCAAGTGCGACTTATACAAACAATGGTACATATTCTAAAAAGGATTCCTCTCTAACGTCAAGTAAGATAGATAAGGAAGTATAGGAATATTGTATGAGTGACTAATTTGAGCAAATGTATATCACTAATTAGTAAACATGAAAGTGAATAGGCGATTGCGAAATGTGAAAGGAGCGGATATGAAAATATTTCAAACACCTTCTTACGATAGGTTTTGTTTATTCGAAATGGAAAGAAAGAGTAAAGATTTCAGAGGTATGGATGACAATGTTGCTTATAAAAATAAGCAGATAGACAATGTAGAAATATCGAATGAAGGAAGGCGGGCATTGCGGGAAAAATTAAGAGAAGTAAAGCCAAAGGTTGAGGAACCGATAGGATATGAATTAACAATACAAGATACAAATGAGGTTGAATGGGAACATTATACTTCTATGAGAGAATATAGTGGACTGACGTTAAAAGACGGAAAATACAATCTAGAAGATGTGATGAAGTCTATGATGGATGCTTATGAAACGCGTTACAATTATATTGTGAAAGAACATGAGAATGGAGAACGTCGGATTTCTTATGATCTCACAGGAGAAAATTCATTAACACTTGATGAAGACTTGGCAGGTTTAGACAGGGCATATAATAAGCGATTAGCAAATCTGGCGGGATATATTGTATGTCAGCAGACAAATGACGGTTCTAAATTCTTTCAAACAACTAATGTGAAGAAGAATACAGCAGAACAAAAAGAATATATAGATACTGCGGTATCCATGATGGAGAAAGCACAAAAAAGATTTTTAGAAATGCGTGAAGAACCGAAATACACAGCAGGAATTGCAAAGAGTGTAATTGGGGATATTATGAGTAGCGATAAGAACTTTATGGAAACGACTCAGAGGTTATTTGCTAAAACAATATATCACAATGCTAAAAAAATATTTTCTAGAGACATGAAAGGTTGTTTAATGTTGTAAGAGAATGTTGGCAGTTGTTATGAGACTTATATAAGGTAGGGGATAGTATGGTTACGGTAAATAATTATTACAACAATATACCAGTAGGCAGGGATTTAAATAATCTGCCAAACACTTCCAGTGCAGGTACAACTGTAGGTTATCAATATGATGGACTTACCGAGGAAGATCGTTTCGTACAAAAAGTTTTGCAGGAGCATTATGATAAAGTGTACAAAGAAAATTTGTCTCATTCTGATCCAATGGCATATATCGAATCAAAATATTGTGATGTGACCTCACCTAATTTTTGCTCATATATGACAGAAGATCAGCGTTCCATAGCTTACCGCAATGAGAAAAGAATGTTACAAACAGGAGGAAAATATTCGGCTGGATTTGCCCGGTATGATTATGCATTAAGAAATTACAAGGATGTATATACAGGTGCTTCAAGAAGTACAGGTTATATACGCAATACTGACAAGGAAAAGCAATATGCAAGAAGTGTTGTAAATCAGCAAATTTCAAATCTGTTTTCAAAAAATGGAATATCATTATCAAAACAAGCAGATTTGACATTTTCTATTGATCCATATACATATCAATTAACTGTGTCAGGAAATGCAGATAGAGACACATTATCGCAGATAGAAAAATTGCTGAATGAAGGAGATAATGCAAAAAATATTTGGACGCATGCGTGGATTTGTATGCATGATTCAGACAATGAAATTGTTAATTCGCAAGCAAATAGGACAAAGGCGAACCAATATTCTTTATGGCATGAAGTGTATGAGACAACAGGGTATGATGCACGCAATGCGACATATAGAAATGGTACTTTTATTGCAGAGGATGGCACAGATTTACTTGCCTTGTTTAAGGCAAAGGCTAAAAATGGCGCAGGGTATGAACTTTATTCTAATAGATGGTTGGAATATGCTAAGAATGGCTGGAAAAAAGAAAATGATTTAGTATTGAAAATAGGATTTGACAGCAGTGGATTGTATGATATAGGGCAGGAAAGAGGGTATGGAGCAACGCAGAATATGTGGATGAAAGGTATTAGTCAAAGTATATTTGAAGCTAGCGTGTGATCAATATTATATTGATTCTGAGAGAAATCCAACAGGTGGCATAGTTGGAAGGACTCCGAATAATGAAAGGAGTTAATATGGCAGTTACAGGAATAGGAACATATTCGTCATATACGAATAGTTATGGCAATACACAAAATGCTGGAAACAAAACGGGCAGGACATATAAGAATGCTCATGAATATAAGAACTATTTAACACAAAAATACGATTGTTTACGAAGCAGGGATTATTCTGTAAATATAAACAGTTCTCTTTTGTCAAAGGCTATGGGAGATGAAAAGACAAAACAATGGTTGGAGTACAATTTATCGCTAATACCAAAAACAATAGAACAGTCAAGAGCTTATGTGGCAGCAAGAGGAGCAAAGATACTGAGTTATAGTATTACTATAGATGGATATGATAGTATGAGTTCTGTAATGTGTACTCAAGATGAAGTTGATCCTGGAACAGAAAAAGCAAGGAAAGAACTTGAAGAAAGACTCGTGAAAAGGAAAGCAGAAAAGAAAGAGACAGAGGAAAGACTGGAAAAACAGCGTGCCGAAAAACAGGAGCAGGAAGAACGGCAATATAATCTGAAAATTGATGGAAAAGATGTAACTGACCTGACAGGAAAAATGGTGGAATTGCTAGGTACTTCAACTTCTATAGGAGTGATGGAAAATGGAGTTTCGACATTTGATGTGCTGGCATAGGAACTTTGATATGAAACCGTAAGGTGTGCAATTAAAATAATGACTTATGCTAGAACATAAAATAGACAAAAATAAATTTGCAATGTGGAAACAGACAGGGAGGCTGTTTTATGTCAAGGATAACGGATTATGCTTTTTTATTTCAGAAATCATTTGGAACATCAGGAGTAAATGCAATAGGTAGTTTTCAGTTGTCACAGCTTAATAGCAGTTCTGTTCAATCACAGCTAAAAGCTGCTGGAATTAATACGAACAGTAAACAGTATAAAGCAGCTATTAAGAAGATGATGTCTGCCGGAAATGGTGCGATGTATGGCAATATTCAGGGAATAAAAAATCTGATGAGTCATTATGATAAGGATGGAGATTATATTAATCCTGTAAATGGATTGGCAGGACTTTTGGTGACAGATGACAACGAGAATTCGAGAAGAAGGATCATATCAATTCCGGATAGCAGCAAAGAAGAAATGTATGAACTGACAAAAAAAGAATTTCTGCGTGAAAATGGTGTATGCAATGGTGATACAACAAAACGAACAGATGTGTATAACAATTTGTATCGCAAAATGTCCAAAAAGGACAGGCTGGCTGCCGGGTACACCCTTGAAAAATATGAGAGAATTTACAGACAGGCTTTTTATGATGCCGCAAAAAAGGCTGATCCTAACTGGGAAATTGGTAAGCCAATCAAAGCTGGAGCACTTGATGATGTTACAAGAGAGACTGCAGAGACAGGAAAATCCCCTGCACAGGCAACACTTGATACTAAAATCTAAAGCGTATAAACTATTCTTTTTGAGAAACAAAGGTAATCAGCTATATTGAATTAACAGATGGTATAAAAGTAATGGAAGGCTCTCTTATGAAAATAGAAGCAATTTCATAAAATCTTACTTACACACTTGACAATATCCCTCTGAGGAAACAGATGAAAAAGATATTACAGAGAATCGGACTGCTGGCAGCGGCGGTGCTGCTGCTGTGGGGTTGGCAGGGGATGAATGCTAAGGCGGACGATTATACGGGAAACTGGACAGTTGATAGAACCGGATTAAAAAACTGTCATATAATGCTAAGTACTATGATAGATAGTAAAATGTATGATTGTTTTTCTATATACCCGGGAGATGACAGTTATAATGGAAAAGGATATTGGTTTTTGACAGCACCGAAAGTTGTATATTCTACGGATGATGTTAATGAAATAGAAGCAAGTGCAACCTATGACAGCGTTCAACAATGTTATTATTATCGGCTTCCAAATCATGGAACAGGTAAAATAGTTATGACAGGTGAAGCAGTCAATCTGGAATTTCATTCTAGCTTGTCGGAACCGGCACAGTTGGTTTCAAATGATGAGAAATCTTATTTTTTGTATGATTTAAAAATAAATTCATATTATGATTTTTCTAAAGTAAATGTTTCATTTAATTTCTATGATGGAGCGGGTTACCGTGCAGATGACATTTTTGATGCAAAAATCATAAATTATAGTGAAGATAACAGAACTGCAACAGTGAAGATTAGCTATAAAACAGAAAACTGTACCAAAGTGGCGGGATATAAGGTGTATGCAAAAGCAGTATATGATGATCCACAAGGGGATGAACATAGGAAAACAGATATAATGTCGTTTAATGTTGGCACAGTTGATCGGACAATCTCCAGTCTGGACATGGTAGTCACCCCACCGGTAGCCGGACAGCCCTTACCTAAAAAATGGCAGATTAATACGGAAGGAATTACTGATGTTACGAAGAACAGTATTTTGTGGTTGAAAGAGGGAAATGAGAATGAGGCGGCAATCGGCAATGCTGAACCGAACACAACGTATTATGCAATTCTGACCTTGGTTGCAGAACGTGGCTATAAATTCAATCATGACAGCATCTGGATTGTCACAAATCCACAAGTGGAGTATACGTCAATTGACTTAGCTGAGGGACGGTATCTGACATTGAAATATACCTTTACAACGGGAGAGATTACAAATACTACAGATAATACAGATACATCAGCTTCTGACAGTGGTACCGATGACAGCCAGGAAGATCCCTATAAGATCATCGAAGGCACCAAGGGTACCTGGAACGGCAGCACCACGGAAGGCCTGACCATCCGCGGCGATGGTGATTTTGCTAAATTCGCCGGTGTCCGTGTAGACGGCAACTGGATCCCCAGTGCCCACTACGAAGCAAAATCAGGTTCCACTATCGTGACCCTGAAGCCTTCCTACCTGGCATCCCTGTCAGAGGGTGAACATACTGTGGACACCATGTGGATCGATGATTCCGCCAGCACCACATTTACAGTAGCTGCAAACACCGCAGCTGCACAGCCGGAGCTGGACAGCGTGCCCAAGACCGGAGAAGGTGTGATGGGATGGATGCCCGAGGTACTGCTGTTTGCAGCTGCAGGTCTGGTGACATTCGGCGGACTTCTCTGCAGACGTAGTAAAATTCAACTTTAAAGGGAAAAACCACATAAAGATTGTGTAAAAAGTAGATATATTTTTAAATTGACGAGCACATGGCTGTTGGATATACTATAACTGTATCGCGTTTTAAACGACGTGATACGGAAAGCAGGATCCGACAGCCATGAGCAGTTTACAAAAGAAAGAAACATTATTAATCGTTGATGATTCAAAATTTCAAAGAGTAGTGATCAGACAGTCTCTCGGGGAGCATTTTAACTTCGCAGAGGCTGTTTCCGGTGAAGAATGTCTTACGATCATGGAGAAGGAAAGCGATGCCATTGATCTGGTGCTGCTGGATCTGGTCATGCCGGGGATCGACGGCTTTGAAGTACTGCGCCGCAGACAGAATATGGAGGGCTTCAAGGACACGCCGGTTATCGTTCTGACGAATACGGAATCGGTGTCTTCCCAGTCGGAAGCATTTGCACTGGGGGCGGATGAATTCATTATCAAACCGGTAGATACCCGGATAGCGCTTACCCGCATCAACAATACACTGGGGGTAAAACGCAGGTTACAGAATAGCAGAGATGAGCAGAAGGCCTGGAAGACAAAGTCGCAGATCGACGAGATGACCAGTCTGTTCAACAAGATGACAGTAGAGAAGCTGATCACGAAGACTCTGACAGAGCATGAGAATGGCCTGCATGCTCTTATGGTGATAGATATCGATAATTTCAAATCCGTAAATGATGTATACGGTCATACTATGGGAGACCATGTGATCAGCGTCATTGCAGGAGTCATTTCTTCACAGTTCCGCAGCACAGATTATGTGGGACGTATGGGTGGAGATGAGTTCGCAGTATTGATGGGAGACATTCCGTCCAAAGAGATCGCACTGATCAAGGCAGAGAATCTGGTCAACCTCGTAAAATATAAAGAGAACTTATCCATACCGGAAAATATATCCATCAGTGTGGGAATAGCATTTTCCGATCCAGAGGATCATTGCTACTATGATCTTTCGGCAAAAGCAGATCAGGCATTGTATGTATCCAAGAAGTCGGGAAAAGGACGCTACAGTGTATATGGCGAAGAAAACCATGAGCAGAGCAGAAAACAGCTGGCTATAGTGTGGTCCGGGTCCCGAAATGTCACCAGTATGATAGAATTTGCGTTGCCGGATTCCGTACAGCTGAAACAGGTGGATTCCGTGGAAATGATCAGAGAGTGTATGGAGGAAGCGGCGGAAGAGGGAATTCTGGCTCTTGTGGTGGATGTATCGGAAGAAGAGGATCAGGGACAGGCACGCTGGCAGGAACTTCGGAAAGTACAGACGGAACAGACATTTCCGACCATCGCAATCTGTAGGGAAGGCAATCTGAAACAGATGAAAAATGCCCTGGAGACCGAAGTAATCCAGGATCTTTTGCTGGCTCCGCTGGAAGCAAATGCATTGAAGCGGCGTGTGAAGATCTGGATGCAAAATTGCAAGCTGCGATAAACTTTGTTATAATTGACTGGAGCATATCTTAGAATGTGCTTCAGTCTTTTGGTATCTTTGCAATAGAAACAGAGGATGTAATATTATGGATTTGTTTGAATACATGAGAAGCACCAATATGGAAAAGGAAGCTCCACTGGCGGCCAGAATGCGTCCCAGAACCTTGGATGAGGTCGTGGGGCAGGAGCATATTATCGGCAAGGACAAGCTTCTGTATCGTGCCATCAAGGCGGACAAGATCAGCTCCATCATTTTCTATGGACCGCCCGGTACCGGCAAAACGACGCTGGCGAAAGTCATTGCCAATACTACCAGTGCTGAATTTCAACAGATTAATGCCACAGTGGCGGGCAAAAAGGATATGGAAGAAGTGGTGGCAAAGGCGAAGGAACTGCAGGGAATGTACAGGAAGCGTACAATTCTGTTCATTGACGAGATCCACCGTTTTAATAAAGGACAACAGGATTATCTGCTCCCGTATGTGGAGGACGGTACGATCATTCTCATAGGAGCTACTACAGAGAATCCCTATTTTGAAGTCAACGGCGCTCTGATCTCCCGCTCGGTGATCTTTGAATTGAAGCCGATTCCGAGGGAAGCCATCAAAGAGCTTTTGAAAAAAGCAGTCTACGATACAGACCGGGGAATGGGAGCCTACAACGGCACCATAGACGAGGATGCACTGGATTTTCTGGCAGATATCTCCGGCGGCGATGCCAGACATGCACTGAATGCTATTGAACTGGGCATCATGACCACAGAACCGGGACCGGATGGCAAGATCCATATTACGCTCGACGTGGCACAGCAGTGTATCCAGAAGAGAGCGGCGAGATACGATAAAAACGGTGACAACCACTACGATACGATTTCTGCATTTATCAAGAGTATGCGGGGGTCAGATCCGGATGCGGCAGTATATTATCTGGCAAGGATGTTAAATGCTGGCGAAAGCGTTACTTTTATTGCAAGACGTATTATGATCTGTGCATCGGAGGATGTGGGCAATGCGGATCCCCAGGCACTGGTGATGGCAGTGAATGCTTCTCTGGCGGTGGAGCGGGTAGGCATGCCTGAGGCGCAGATCATTCTGGCGCAGGCAGTGACTTATATTGCTACAGCACCCAAGAGCAATCGTAGCTGCGAAGCGGTATTTCAGGCGATGCAGGAAGTACAGGCCACAGGAGATCTGCCGATCCCCGCACACTTGCAGGATGCACATTATAAAGGAGCAGCAAAATTGGGACACGGAACAGGATATAAATATGCACATGATTACCCGAATGACTATGTGGAACAGCAGTATCTGCCCTATGAATTAAGTGGCAGGGAGTTCTATCAGCCCTCGGGTAACGGTTATGAGGTGAAGATCAGAGAGCATATGGCGAGAATCAAAAAAGAAGCCGCAGAGGCTTCTTCTAAAAACAAAGAATCATAAAATCAGGTACCTGATTGCGGGATTAGAACAACTCCGTAATCAGGTATTTGTATATTTCCTGATTTTTTTTCTGCCAGTTGTCGCAGATAGCAGCCGCAGTTTCTTCCACGGGAACGGATAAGGTGATGTCCACCAGATTGATACCGCGGTCTTTTGCTACCAGATGAGCCTCGTATTCACCGGAGGTGGATTTATAATAATCCCCCAGCACAGAGACTTCGTTGCGCAGGGTGAACTCGTTTTCCTGAAAATAGCTGTCAATTTCCTGCTTGATGGTATCACCGATGCGGTTCTCGAAGAAATTCAGAGTTTCCTTGCCCTCGGCAGTGATGGACAGGTGGGTCCGGTTGCGGATCGACTGGGTGGCGATCATTCCGGCATCCGTCAGTTCATTGATGACCTGCTGCAGGGTCAGGAAGTTCGTGTATTCCTTTCCAAGGATAAAATCGCTGACCTGTGCGGCCGTGAGAGGGAAAGTCACACGGTTCAGCATGTAGAGAACGATAAGTTTATATAAAGTAAGCGGATCTTGTAACATAATGGGATAACAGCCTTTCTAATGTTTATCTTTATTTATTGCTTCATAAAGGTCACCCTGACGGATGCCCTGCTCTTTCATACGGTGGTGCAGTGAGTTCAGTACCTTTCGTTTGTCCAGACTCCATTTCGGAGCAATCAGCAGATCTTTTGGCCCATCACCGGTGACCCGGTGGATCACGATGTCCGGAGACAGGTGGGCGAGGCAGGAGACCAACAGATCCAGATAATGTTCCGGAGTCAGTGCCTCAAATATTCCCTTTTCATAATCCTTTGCCAGATCGGTATTTTTTAAAATATGCAGTAACTGGAGCTTGATGCCAAAGGGAGCAATATGGTTTAAGTATTTCATGGTTTCCAGTACCTGTCGGTCGGTCTCTCCGGGGAGTCCCAGAATCGTATGGACGATAAAAGGGATTTTGAGTGTCTTCAGCTTGGTACAGGCTTTCTCAAAGCAGGACAGGGGATAGCCTCTGCGGATATAGTGGGCAGTCTCTTCGTGGATTGTCTGTAATCCCAGTTCGATCCAGAGGAATTTGTCCGGATATTCGCCTTTTAATTTTGCAAGCAGAGCCAGTACTTCCGGCCCCAGACAATCCGGCCTGGTGGCAATGGAGATGCCGCAGACTTTGGGATGGCTCAGGGCAGAACGATACACCTCTTCCAGATAGGGGAGAGGTGCATAAGTGTTGGTGTATGCCTGAAAATAGGCGATCAGGTCATGACCGGTCACTTTATCACCGAATTTTGCCATGCCTTCCGCAATCTGTTCCTCCATAGTCTTCCCGGCAATGTCCACAGCAAAGTCACCGCTGCCGCCGGAGCTACAGAAGATACAGCCCCGAGTGTCCAGAGTTCCGTCCCGATTGGGACAGGACATCCGGGCATTCAGGGCTATTTTATAGCATTTATGGTGAAACATATTTTTGCAATAGGAATCCAGAGAGTAGTAGGGCTTGCCGTGCCAGTCTCTCACAATGCTGTCCGAACACATTAGCGGATGTGGCTCTTTACAGCGTTTGCTACAACTTCGGCTACCTGGGGATCAAATGCTTCCGGCATGATATTGTCATCGGAGAGCTTGTCTGCGGGTACCAGACCGGCAATGGCTTCGGCAGCGGCCAGTTTCATCTCTTCGGTGATCTGGGTAGCACGACCTTCCAGAGCACCCTTGAAGATACCGGGGAAAGCGACCACATTGTTCACCTGATTGGGAAAATCACTGCGTCCGGTTCCTACGACACGGGCACCGGCAGCCTTGGCTACATCCGGCATGATCTCGGGAATGGGATTCGCCATGGCAAACAGGATGGAATCGCGGTTCATGGAAGCTACCATCTTGGGAGTGACAATGTTCGGAGCGGAAACACCGATGAAGATATCGGCACCTTTCAGAGCATCGGCCAGAGAGCCGGTCTCGTTGTTTAAGTTAGTCACTTCGGTCATCTTTTTCTGCATCCAGTTCAGGCCTTCGGTATCTCTGGAGACAATACCTACCTTGTCACACATGATGATATTGGGGAAACCGTAGGTCAGAAGCAGTTTGGTGATAGCCACCCCGGCGCTTCCGGCACCGTTTACCACTACGCGGCAGTCTTCCTTTTTCTTACCGACTACCTTCAGGGCGTTGATGACACCGGCCAGAACGACGATGGCAGTACCGTGCTGGTCATCATGGAATACGGGGATGTCCAGAATCTCCTTCAGACGTTCCTCAATTTCGAAACAACGGGGAGCACTGATGTCTTCCAGATTGATGCCGCCGAAGCCGGGAGCCAGATAGGTCACAGCCTTGATGATCTCTTCGGTATCCTGGGTGTCCAGACAGATGGGGACAGCATTTACATTACCGAATTCTTTGAAGAGGACTGCCTTGCCTTCCATAACGGGCATGGCTGCGTAGGGACCGATGTTGCCAAGACCAAGAACCGCGCTTCCGTCGGAGACAACGGCTACGGTGTTGGCCTTCATGGTGTATTTGTAAGCAGCTTCCTTGTCCTGGGCGATTACTTTGCAGGGCTCCGCAACACCGGGAGTATAAGCAATAGCCAGATCCTCACGGGTCTTGACGGGAGTCTTGGACACGGTCTCCAGTTTACCGTTCCATTTTTCATGCATCAGTAACGCTTTTTCGTTGGTTGTCATGACAATACCTCTCTTATTTTTTGTTTGGTCATTACTTCATATAATCATGGATGATTTGCCGGATACGAAATCCGGACGCTATTCATAATGATATAATAGAATCGATATCTTCGCAAGGATTTAGCACCACTTTTACAAAAAATAAAATTTTTATTTTGGGACTTCCTATTTGGAAAGAAATGTATTATAATGGCTTCAGATGCAGTTTTAATATCTTTTTATTCAACTGACATGTCGAATGTAAATCGGATGTAATTCCCCTTAGTTAACAGTTTTATAGTAAATCTTATTTCCATAGGAGGGTATATGAGAGAAAAATATGAATCACTTGCATTAGTTCAGTTAAAGGAGCTGGCAAAAGTACGTGGCCTGAAGGGAACTTCCACAATGAAAAAGGCAGATCTGGTAGAAGCTATGCTTGCAGAAGATGAGCGCCTGAAAAAAGAGGAAGAAGCTAAGGCAGCGGAAGAGAAACAGGAGGCTGCTAAGAGCGAAGAGGCAGAGAAGCCGGAGAGAACAGAACGCCCTGTCAGACAGGAGAGGAATTACAGACAGGACAGATATGATAGACAGGATAGAAATGACAGAAACTATCGGACAGACCGTACCGAGCGTACGGATCGTGCAGAACGCACTGACCGTTCCGAAACCGGTACAGAGACGGTCGGCGTAAGAAGTGAAGCTTACACCAGAGAGCGTACCTTCAATCCGAATAACGTGGCATACGATGAGAGCCAGTATCCCAAGGAACTGGACAGCGGTATCGAAGCCAGCGGTATCTTAGAGGTTATGCCGGATGGTTACGGATTTATCCGTTGCGAGAATTATATGCCCGGTGAGAACGATGTGTATGTGGCTCCCAGCCAGATCCGCCGTTTCGGACTGAAGACCGGTGATATCCTGAAGGGCAACAAGAGAATCAAGACCCAGCAGGAGAAGTTCAGTGCACTGCTGTTCGTCAAGAGCATCAACGGTTATACAGTGGAAGAGTCAGCCAAGAGAATGGCATTCGAGGATATGACGCCGATCTTCCCGGATGAGCGCATCAAGATGGAGACTCCCGGCTGCAGCGTGGCTATGAGAGTCATGGATCTGGTAAGCCCTGTCGGTAAGGGACAGCGTGGTATGATCGTATCCCCGCCCAAGGCTGGTAAGACCACACTGTTGAAGGAAGTGGCAAAGTCTATTTTGAACGGTAATCCCAAGATGCATATGCTGATCCTGCTGATCGATGAGCGTCCCGAGGAAGTTACCGATATTAAGGAAGCAATCCACGGAGACAATGTGGAAGTGATCTATTCCACCTTCGATGAGCTTCCCGAGCACCACAAGAGAGTATCAGAGATGGTGATCGAGCGTGCAAAGCGTCTCGTAGAACATAAGAAGGATGTCGTGATCCTGCTTGACAGTATCACCCGTCTGACCAGAGCGTACAACCTGGTGGTTCCCCCCAGCGGACGTACTCTGTCCGGTGGTCTCGATCCCGCCGCACTCCACATGCCCAAGAGATTCTTCGGTGCAGCCCGTAATATGCGTGAGGGAGGAAGCCTGACCATTCTGGCCACCGCACTGGTAGAGACCGGAAGCAAGATGGATGATGTGGTATACGAGGAATTCAAGGGAACCGGTAATATGGAAATGGTTCTGGACAGAAAGCTGTCCGAGAAACGTATTTTCCCGGCTATCGATCTGGCAAAATCCGGCACCAGAAGAGAGGATCTGTTGCTGACACCGGAAGAACTGGAAGCCATCAATATCATGCGTAAGGCCCTGAATGGCTTAAAGCCCGACGAAGCTACCGACCGCATCCTTGATATGTTCTCCCATACCCGCAATAATGTGGAATTTGTGAATATGGTGAAGAAGAACCGGTTTATCTAGGGAGTGGCAGAAAAAGGCAGAAACTATTTAGAAATATGCTGAGAATATGTTAAAATAGGTCTTGCGCTGTGTAAACTCTTATGGTACAATAATACCGCTGTTTGTGGTTCCATAAGCAGTGAGGATGAGAACAAGAACTTATACACGACATTTTTATAGAGAGGTGAAAGAAATGAAAGAAGGAATCCATCCCGCTTACTACCAGGCAACTGTAACCTGCAACTGTGGTAACACATTTGTAACCGGCTCCACCAAGCCCGAGCTTCACGTAGAAGTTTGCTCCAAGTGTCATTCATTCTACACTGGCCAGCAGAAGTCTGCAAGAACCGATGGCCGTATTGATAAGTTCAATAAGAAATACGGTGTTAAATAAGATTGCAAGCGAAAGGTTGAGGTATTCTTATCTCAACCTTTTCTTGTCGTATAGGAAACTATGTTCCTATTTAATACTGCATTTATAAGGATGAGGTTTTATGGCTAGAAGAAAGAGTCGTTATTCCGGTATCGGCGGACAGGCCGTGCTGGAAGGCGTTATGATGAAAAATAAAGAGAAGTATGCGGTAGCGGTCCGCAAGCCGGACGGCGAGATTGAAGTGGAAGTGGAGACCTATCAGGGTCTGGCTCACGGAAGTAAGTTCAAGGAGCTTCCCTTTATCCGTGGTATCTTTAATTTCCTGGATTCCCTGATCCTGGGAACCAGAGCATTGAATTATTCCGCTTCCTTCTATGAAGAAGAGGAAGGCAAAGAAACGAAATTCGATAAGGCAATGGACAAGATGAGCGGTGGCAACGGAGAAAAGCTGCTGTCCGGTATTGTGACGGTGATCTCCATTATGTTGGCAGTAGGCATCTTTATCGTATTGCCGTATTTCATTTCCTCTCTGTTTGAGAGCTTTATCCGCAACCGCTCCCTGATGGCGATTATTGAGGGTGTGATCCGTATTGCTCTGTTTTTGCTGTATGTATGGGGCATCAGCGCCATGAAGGATATCCGCAGGCTGTACCAGTATCATGGGGCGGAGCACAAATGCATCAACTGTATCGAGAAGGGCAGACCCCTTACGGTGCACAATGTGATGCGCAGCTCCAGACTGCACAAACGTTGCGGCACCAGCTTCATTTTCTTTGTTATGCTGGTAAGTATTGTGCTGTTCTTCTTTATCCAGGTGGATAATGTGGCGGAGAAAGTGATCCTTCGTATTCTGTTGATGCCGGTTGTGGCCGGAATTTCCTACGAGATCATCCGTCTGGCCGGACGCACGGATAATGTGTTTATTAAGATCCTGTCTGCTCCCGGTATGTGGATCCAGCGTATGACCACCAGGGAGCCCGATGAGAGCATGGCAGAGGTAGCCATCGCTTCCGTAGAAGCTGTGTTCGACTGGAAGAAATATTTACAGGATACCTTCGGTTACGAAGTGGATGGGAGTTGGATGAAGGACGATGCATCCGCAGAACCAGAGGATTAAGATGACCTATCGGGAATGCTATGAAAAGGGCTGTCTGGCTTTGCAGACAGCGGGAATCGAAGAAGCCACACTGGATGCGAGACTTCTGCTGGAAGCGGTATGCGGTACGAATCGTAATGATCTGCTGGTGCACGGGGAACAGTCGGTGACACCGGAAGCGGAAGAGAAATATCTTGGCTGGATCGGACAGCGGGCGGAGCACATTCCGCTGCAACAGCTGACCGGGGAGCAGGACTTTATGGGACTGACCTTTGCCGTCAATGAGCACGTACTGATCCCGAGACAGGATACGGAGATTCTGGTGGAGGAAGTATTGAAGGAACTCCATGACGGAATGCGGGTGCTTGACATGTGTACGGGATCCGGATGTATTCTGTTAAGCCTTCTGCATTACAGCAATGCCTGTGAAGGACTGGGTGTGGATTTGTCTGCAGATGCGCTGGAAGTGGCAGAGCAAAATGCGGAGACGCTTTTGGATGCGGTGAACGCAGATCGGGTTCATTTTTTACAGAGTGACCTGTTTGACAAGGTGGAGGGAAAATTCGAGATCATCGTGTCGAATCCGCCTTATATCGCCAGTGCGGAAGTGGAGAAGCTGATGCCGGAGGTACGGGATCATGAACCCAGGATGGCACTGGACGGTACGGAGGATGGTTTACATTTTTACCGCCGTATCATCGAAGAAGCAGGAAAACATCTGGTGAGCAGTGGAATGCTCTTTTTTGAGATCGGATATGACCAGGGACAGGCTGTATCGGAACTGATGCGCACCGAAGGGTACCGCGAGGTACAAGTGGTGCAGGATTATGCCGGTCTGGACCGGGTAGTTTTTGGAACGTATGTAACAGTTCAGCCCGCACCATTCGCAAAGTCGCGCTGACACGCTTTCCGTCACTTCGTGACTATCTTTGCTCATAAACCTGGCGCTTAGTTCATGAACATATTCGTTCACAAAATCATGCAAGCATGATTTTTGCTCTCCAATATGTTCATGGCTGAACTGTTACAACTTATATTGAGAGGAATTAGTTATGTTTGACAAGTTAGAAGATTTATTGATTCGTTTTGAAGAGATCATGGGCGAACTGCATGAACCCACGGTCACGAATAACCAGGAACGTTTCCGCAAGCTGATGAAGGAGCAGAGTGATCTGACACCTATCGTGGATGCGTATACAGAGTACAAAAAGTGCAAGCAGGATATTGAAGATTCTCTTTCCATGCTGGAAGAGGAAAAAGACGAAGAAATGCGCGAGATGATCAAGGAGACGTTAAACGACAGCAAGAAGCGCGTGGAAGAGCTGGAGCAGGAACTGAAGATCCTGTTACTGCCCAAGGATCCTAATGATGACAAGAATGTAATCGTGGAGATCCGTGCCGGTGCCGGCGGTGACGAGGCTGCACTGTTTGCAGCGGAGATCTATCGTATGTATGTGCATTATGCCGAGAAGCAGCGTTGGAAGGTAGAGCTGATCAACGTGGATGAGATCGGTATCGGTGGTATGAAGGAAGTACAGTTCACTATCAGTGGACAGGGCGCTTATTCCAAGATGAAGTATGAGAGCGGCGTACATCGTGTACAGCGTGTGCCGGAGACCGAGAGCGGCGGACGTATCCATACCTCCACCATCAGTGTGGCAGTTATGCCGGAGGTGGACGATGATATTGATATCGTCATCGAGGACAAGGATATCCGTATTGATGTCATGAGAGCATCCGGTAACGGTGGTCAGTGTGTCAACACCACCGACTCCGCAGTACGTCTGACCCACTATCCTTCCGGAATCGTGGTATACAGCCAGACAGAGAAGTCTCAGATCCAGAACAAGGCGAAGGCATTCGCACTGTTAAAGTCCAAGTTGTATGACATCGAGCAGCAGCAGAGACACGATGCGGAAGCAGAGATGCGCCGCAGCCAGATCGGTACCGGAGACCGTTCTGAGAAGATCCGTACCTACAACTTCCCGCAGGGTCGTGTCACCGACCATCGTATTGGTCTGACCCTGTATAAGTTAGACAAGATCATGAACGGAGATATCGAAGAGATCATCGATGCCTGCATCGCAGCCGACCAGGCAGCCAAGCTGGCTAAGATGAATGAAGAATAAGAGAAGAAAATGATGAAGGGCGGACTTTGGCGGTGCCAGGGTTCGCCTTTTATGATATAATGAGCGCAAGAGAGCCAACATGCTTGCATGATTGGCGAACGGCGAATTTGATCATGATAGTTGCGAAGCAACGTCAAGTACCGAAGGTGCGAATCATGATATAATGAGCCTCAAGGAAAAACAAGTGGCTGCAAGCAGACATTTGTTTTTCTGGGCTCATTAGCGAACGAATATCCTGCGAAGCAGGATGTAGAGTGCGATAGCACGAATTCGTGAGCTTATGATACAATAAAGAGAAGCAGCAAATATGAACAAAGGAACAGTAGAAGGAGAAAAAATCAAATGACCATAGCAGAAGCAATACGTGAATATGTCAATGAAACCGAAGGTCTGGAGCTTTATGAGCAGGAGCCGGAAAAGGGTCTGGGGATCCTGGTAAAAGGGGACAATTCCTATATGGAGACGATCATGAACCTGACCAAATATTTCGACGATCACAATGTGGATGATGTGAACCTGGAACTGGAGGGCATGTATGTGGAATGCCAGGGGGATGATGTTATTGTATTTTTCCCTAATATTGAAGCCTGACGTATTGATCCTGGATGGTTACAGACTGAAATAGAAAACGGAGAGTTAAACAGTGAAAAAACATATTTTGTGCATCGGAGATTCCAATACCCACGGGCTTTGCACCGATCCGTCGGAGAGTGCCGACCACGGCAGCAGATATAATGAAGAGGAACGTTGGACCTGCCTGTTACAGAAGGCATTGGGAGCGGAGTATCTGGTCATTGAGGAAGGCTTAAGCGGCAGAACCTGTGTGTATGATGATCCGGACATGGATTCCGTAAATCTGCTGCCGGTATTGCATGCCCTGTTGAACAGCCACGAGCCGTTAGACCTGCTGATCCTGATGTTAGGTACCAATGATTCCAAGGTGAAATTCAATACGGATGCGCGGAAGATTGCAAAGGGCATGCAGATCCTCTTGGAAGAGGCGAAATCGGTTCCCTGCTGGGGAAAGAATGGACCGAAGATCCTGATCGTGGCACCGGTTCCCATCGAAGAGGGTGTGATTTATCCTGATTTTAATGAAAAAAGCGTGGAGACAACGAGAGCACTGGCAAGAGAATATGCTTTTCTGGCAGTGGCTGAGCGGGCGGATTTCTTAGATGCGGGAGGCTGTGAACTGACGAAGGCGGATCATGTGCACCTGACAGCGAAGGGCCACAGACAGCTGGCAGAGCGGATGGAGACCGCCGTGAGGGACATTCTGGGGAAAACGGTACCGGAGGCAGTGGAAGAGAGGAAAGATGGCGACGGGATGGAGGAGATCGTAACGGCAAAAGAGGCAGATCTGCCCCGGATTCTGGAAATCTATGACATCGCCAAAGCCTACATGCGGGCAAGTGGCAATCCCAACCAGTGGAATGGAGCCTATCCGGACCCGGAGACACTGCGGACAGATATGGAGAAACAGCGGCTGTATGTATATAAAAAGAACGGAAGGATCCATGGAGTATTCATGCTTTTGCTGGAAGAGGAACCGACCTATGCCTTTATTGAGGATGGCAGCTGGAGGGAGGAGACTCCTTACGGCACAATCCACCGCCTGGCAGGAGACGGGGAAGTGAAGGGACTGTTTGCAAAATGCGTTGCCTTCTGTGAGAGGAAAGTACCTTACCTGCGTGCGGATACCCATTTTGACAATCACACCATGCAGCACTTATTAGAGAAGAACGGCTTCGAACGCAGAGGCATTATTTACCTGAAAAATGGGGATCCTCGCATCGCTTATCAGAAATAATGCACAATACCGGACCGATTTTCTATGAGCAATATTCACGAAAATAATCAGAAACGCCGAAAGAGACTGACATTTCGGCGTTTCTTTTGGTACAATAAGGGTATACTATTGGTAGTAAACGGAAATTGTGTTTTCAATTTTCTGCAATGGGCAGAGGAAAGGAAGGTCAAGGTGTTTCAGAATGGCGAACGTGTAGTATGTGGCAGTAAGGGCGTTTGCGTGGTGGAAGAGATCACGACATTGGATATTGCAGGAGTGGACAAGAAGAGAGAGTATTATATTTTAAAACCTCTGTATCTGTCTTCCAGTACGGTATATATTCCGGTGGATACGGCAGAAGGTTCCATGCGGAAAGTGCTTGCACATGAGGAGGCGGAGAGTCTGATCCGACAGATTCCGGAGATCCCGCTGATCACCATTGCCAATGACAAACTGCTGGAGCAGGAATATAAGAATTGTCTGAAGGCCTGCAACTGCCAGGATCTGATCCGGATTATCAAGACCATCTACCTGCGCAAGCGGGCCAGAGAAGAGGCGGGACGCAAGGAGACGGCGGTGGATGCCAGATATTTTCGAATCGCAGAGGACCAGTTGTACGGAGAACTGGCGGTGGCACTGGATATGTCCAGAGAAAATGTGGAAAGCTATATAAATACCTCTTTACAATCCGTGTGAAAAGGTCTATTATATCAACATAAGTCCTAAAGCAACAGAAATTTATGATTATTTAAGATCAGAAAACGTTGAAGAGAAGAGTAGGAAGCAGTGAAGGCACCAGAGAGAACCGCCCTGTCGGAGACAGGCGCTGTGAGCGGTTTTGCCGGATGCGGACGAAGACCGTCTCGGAGTGGCTTTAATACAGCCCGGCAGCTCCCGTTACGAGCAAATGAGTGGCAGTTATCTTTAGATAATTGCAATCAGGGTGGAACCGCGTGTGATACGTCCCTTGCAGATCGTTGCAAGGGACTTTTATTTTGCGACTATTCAGAGTAGCATCGCAGATGCGATTTTGCGAATGAAGGTGCTGAATAGTTTAGAAAACAACAAAAAGGAGAACAAAAATGGTTAATTTTAAGGAAGACGAAAGACTGACAACTCTGAATCATTCCTGTGCCCATGTTATGGCACAGGCTGTCAAGCATCTGTACCCTCATGCAAAATTCTGGGTAGGACCTGTGGTAAAGGAAGGATTCTATTATGATATCGATCTCGGCAACGATGTGGTCAATGATGAAGTGATCGCTGCCATCGAAAAAGAGATGAAGAAGATCTGTAAGGAAGGCAAGAAGATCTACAGAAGAGAAGTTTCCAAGGCAGAAGCCATGGAAATGTTCAAGGATGATATGTACAAGCTGGACCTGATCAGCAATCTGGAAGACGGCAACATCACTGTATACGATCAGGGTGATTTCACCGATCTGTGCCGTGGACCTCACGTAGACAACACCAAGCTGTGCAAGAACTTCAAACTGGTAAAACACTCCGGAGTATATTGGAAGGGCGATGCCAACAACCACGTAATGCAGCGTATCTATGGTGTCTGCTTCCCTACCGCAGAGGAACTGGAAGCACATCTGAAAGAGCTGGAAGAGGCCAAAGAGCGTGACCACAGAAAGATCGGCAAGGAAATGGAACTGTTCATGACTGATGATCTGGTAGGCCGCGGACTTCCCATGTTCCTTCCCAAGGGTTACACCGTATGGCAGGAACTGGAGAATTATATCAAGGATAAAGAGAGAAGACTGGGCTATCTGCATGTTATGACCCCCTGTGTCGGTACTGTGAATCTGTACAAGACTTCCGGTCACTGGGATCACTACAAGGAGAACATGTTCCCTCCCATGGAAGTGGAAGGAGAGTCCTTCGTACTGCGTCCCATGAACTGCCCTCACCACATGATGATCTACGCTAACACACAGCACTCCTACAAGGATCTGCCTATCCGTATCGGTGAGATCGCCCATGACTTCCGTTTTGAAGCCAGCGGAACCCTGAAGGGTATCGAAAGAGGCAGACATTTCTGCCAGAATGATGCCCATCTGTTCGTAACACCGGAGCAGATCGAGTCCGAGTTCTCCAAGGTAGTAGACCTGATCTTCAATACCTACAAGGATTTCGGTATTACCGATTACAGATGTGTCCTGTCTCTGAGAGATCCGGAGGACAAGGTAAAATATCACGATGATGATGAGATGTGGAACAATGCGGAGAATGCTCTGCGTAAGGTTCTGAATGATCTGGGCATCGAGTACACCGAGGAGATCGGTGAAGCTGCATTCTACGGACCGAAGCTGGATGTAAACGTAAAGCCCGCTGTAGGTAATGAGTACACCCTGTCTACCTGTCAGCTGGATTTCTGCCTGCCTGCAAAATTCAACCTGACCTATGTGGACAAGGACGGTCAGAAGAAGACTCCCGTGGTTCTGCACAGAGCAATCCTGGGATCTCTGGACAGATTCATGGCTTATATCCTTGAGGAGACCAAGGGCAACCTGCCTCTGTGGCTGGCTCCCGTACAGGCTATGATCCTGCCGGTCAAGAACGATGACGAAGAGCTGAATGCTTATGCCCATGATCTGTACGGTTATCTGCTGGACAATAACATCAGAGCGGACATCGATGAGAGAGCAGAGAAGCTGGGTTATCGTGTAAGAGAAGCACAGGTGAAAAAAATCCCTTACCTGATCATCTTAGGAAAACAGGAAGCACAGGACGGCACCGTAAGCTATCGTCTGCACGGACAGCAGAACACCACTACGGTATCCAGAGACGAATTCCTGGCTATGTTAAAGGATGAGATCGCAACCAAGAGGCTGAGCAAGTAAGCCGATTGCCGGATAAAATCAAGTAGGAAAATATGAAAATCGCCGTTTCCTTATAAAAAGAAAAAGGGAGACGGCGATTTTTTGAATGGTATGACAAGAAACAGTATTTCGATATTAGTTTTTACGAGCAACGAGATGGGCACGCATTTTTGCCTGTGCCTCGAAAGAAACCACTTCAAAACCGGCAGTTTCCGCAAATGAATAATTTTTTTAAATCTGCACAGACTATCCATGACGCGTGGCGGGACTGCATCGGCTCTTTTGCCGCGTGTCCTCTTTTAAAATTTTAAAATCAAAAAAGAAGACGAGAAGCCGCAGAAAGCGGCAGAAGGCGAGGGAAACGTGGCAGATTTAAAATGTGTTGTGGAAAATTGTACCTATAACAAGGACTGTCTGTGCAGCAAGGGAGACATCATGGTGGGAGGTAAGCATGCCTGTGATTGTGACGGCACCTGCTGCGAGAGCTTTGCGCAGAAGAGAGAGGGAAGAGAGTCTTTCAGTAATTCCCTGTCTCATCCAAGCCATACCATCAGTATCGACTGTGAGGCGGTAAAATGTATTTATAACAGCAATTACAAGTGTGTGGCGGATCATGTGGATATCAAGGGCTGCGGAGCCAGCGACTGCAGAGAGACCGCCTGTGCTACTTTTTCGGAAAAGTAAATCACGGAAAAGAAAATCAGTATTCCGGCTTGACAAATGTTCCGAAACTGCGGATAATAGAGCAAGTGATCGGATTCGGCGGGAGACCGCCGGTACATAGAATACAGTAATCTGAAAAAATATAATATTATTGTAAAACGGGGTTGACATCAGGAAAACTCCGTGGTATTCTATTTAAGCGTGTGAAGAACACGGCACAACAAGCAGAGTATCCACTCTCACCTTACGGCGCAGGCTAGTAAGCGTTCAGATTTTTCATAGACAGCGAACTCGTTTGGAATTTGTTTGAATGATGGCAGTCCGTGAAGGGAACAGGTGGATAGTTATGCTATCTGCTTTTTTTATTGTTTAATACATTTTCTTATGGAGGTACACAACCATTAGCGATTTAATGATTAATGAACAGATCAGAGACAAAGAAGTACGACTGATTGGAGAAGACGGAGAACAGCTCGGAATCGTTTCTTCCAGAGATGCCCTGAAGATGGCAGAGGAAGCCGGACTCGACCTGGTGAAGATTGCTCCTACGGCAAAGCCTCCTGTTTGTAAGATCGTGGATTACGGTAAGTACAAATACGAGCAGGTGAGAAAAGAGAAGGAAGCAAAGAAGAAGCAGAAGGTCATCGATATCAAGGAGATCAGACTTTCCCCCAATATCGACACCAACGATCTGAATACCAAGATCGGTGCAGCCAGAAAGTTCCTGACCAAGGGAGACAGAGTGAAGATCACCCTGAGATTCCGCGGCAGAGAGATGGCACACATGAACAACAGCAAGCATATCTTAGATGATATCGCACAGAGCCTGTCCGATATTGCGGTAGTGGAAAAAGCTCCCAAGGTAGAAGGCAGAAGCATGACTATGTTTTTAACTGAGAAGCGTTAATTCGTACAGTTAAAAAGTGCCGGGATCCGGCACGATAGATTAAGTAAAGTTTAGGAGGAACTCGTTATGCCCAAAATGAAGACAAGCAGAGCAGCAGCTAAGCGCTTTAAAGCAACAGGAACCGGTAAGTTAAAGAGATCTAAAGCTTACAAGAGCCATATCTTAACCAAGAAATCTACCAAGAGAAAACGTAATCTGAGAAAGCCTGCAATTACGGATGCAACTAATGTTAAGAATATGAAGAAGATTTTACCTTATTTATAATTCAGGCGAGGAGGAAATAAGACATGGCAAGAATTAAAGGTGGCTTAAATGCCAAGAAGAAACACAATAGAGTATTAAAGCTTGCAAAGGGCTACAGAGGCGCAAGAAGCAAGCAGTACAGAGTAGCAAAGCAGTCTGTTATGAGAGCTCTGACCAGCTCTTATGCAGGTAGAAAAGAGAGAAAGCGTCAGTTCAGACAGCTGTGGATCGCTCGTATCAACGCAGCAGCCAGAATGAACGGTTTATCCTACAGCAAATTCATGTATGGTCTGAAGCTTGCAGGCGTTGACATGAACAGAAAGATGCTGGCAGACCTGGCAGTTAACGATGCAGAAGGTTTCAAGACCCTTGCAGAGCTGGCTAAGTCCAAGATTGCATAATTAAAGCAACTGTTAAGGCTGGACACACTGTTTTCGGATGGTGCGGACAGCCTTTCTTTTTTTGTAACTATTCAGAACCATGGAACTATCACGAAATATTCATCGAATGCTTGCATTCGTAAAGATATTATGTGATAGTTATAGGGCGACAGAATAGTTACTGATTAGAAGAGGAGACTACTATGATAAATCCCGGAATGATGATGAAACTGATGAATGCGAAGAATACCTTCGAGAGTAATCATCCCAAATTTGTAGCGTTTGTAAGCAGATTTTTTATGGGTGGAGCGATCACGGAAGGAACCATTATCGAGATCACGATCACAAGACCCGGTGAAGAGCCTGTGTCCACGAATCTGAAGGTACAGAAATCCGATCTGGATCTGGTAGAGGAGCTTAAGAATCTGAGATGAAGATAATATTTTTTGATATTGACGGAACCTTAATATGCGGAGGAAGTGAACTGATGTCAGAGAGCACGAAGGAAGCCATCCGCATCGCCAGAGCCAACGGTCATATCTGCATGATCAATACCGGGCGTACGAAACGGCTGGTAGGGGAAAATCTTACCGGACAGGTGGAATTCGACGGATTGTTATTAGGCTGCGGAACGGAGATTGAATATCATGGAAAACGGCTGATGCACAAGACCTTTTCCATGGAGGAGTCTAAGGCAATTCTGGCAGCTATGAAAAAATATCATGTGGATGCGGTTCTGGAAGGCAGCAGGGAAGACTATGCTCCCAGAGGAGAAGAAGTATTTACCGAGACTTTCCGTCATATGGCACGTGAGATTGAGAATAGAAAATACGATCGCTATGCCAATGCACCGGGCAACTACGATAAATTATATGCCTATGCAGAGACTCCGGCGGGAATGGACGGAATGAAGCATGACCTGTCGGAAATACTGGATTTTATCGACAGAGAACAAGGGTTTTACGAGATTGTTCCCAAAGGATATTCCAAGGCAACAGCAATCCGTTACATTACGGACTATTTGAAGATCCCCATGGAAGACACTGTGGCCATCGGAGACAGCAATAACGACCTGCCGATGTTAAAGTATGCCCACACCAGCATTGCTATGGGTAATTCCAGTAAACAGGTGTTGGAAACAGCAGATTATATCACCACGGACGTGGATAAAGACGGCATTTGGAACGCTCTGAGGTGGTTGGGAGTCTTGGATAAGTAAAAAGGATAAGCAAATAAGTAAAATGGTAAAAATGTAAAAATAGTAAAAATTAGGACTGGCAAAATAAAGGAACATGGAGTATAATATCTTATGTTCCTTTGCAGATATGGTTCATCGGTAGAACGCTAGCTTCCCAAGCTGGAAAGGCGGGTTCGATTCCCGTTATCTGCTTATTTGAAATTTCGTTGAAAGTGCGGGAAAACCAATATTTATCGGCATTCCCGCACTTTTCATTATTTCCGAATTAAAAGCATTTTTGCCTAAAAATGCAACACACCTTACAGGTTTAATTTCTGAATCAGAGCATCCTGCAATACCTGTGAAAAATTTACATTCATGTCTGTAGCAGCTTCATTCAGCCATTCAGGAATGGAAAGAGTTTTTTTGATGGCTTTGGAGTTATGCTTTTTCTGGTATGCTATGAGGTCAAAGGGCACAATTATACAGAAGGTATCGGAAACTGCAGTGGTGGCATAGGGCTCTGTGGCCGGGGGAAGAGATTCCCTATTCTCTATACGGGAGACTACGGCAAGACCAAGTGCATCCCATGCCATTTCGTAGGCATCCTGCATATTTTCCCCCTGTGTCATACATTCGGGGAAATCCGGGAAGGTGATCCAAAAGCCTCCTTCTTCTGCTTTATGAAAAAGTGCCGGATAAAAAAGTTTTTTCATTTTGGTTCTCCTTGTTAATATTTGTTATTTTAAGCCAGCTTGTTTCAGAATTGCCTGTTCCAGACCTTTTTTTATGTCTTTGCAATGGTAAGGAACAATAACGGTTTTATGAGTATCGGTGTTCTTCAGCTTTACATGGGAGCCGTTCTGGCTGATAATAGCAAAACCGTTTTTTAAGAGGAGTTTGATCATCTCCTGTGAGGTCATTGGCATCTTTGGTATCGCCTTTCCTACCTCAAATTCATTTTAATACGTAATATTACGTATGTCAATAAATAATACGTAATATTACATATAAAAAGAAAGAAGTAATAGTAGTGTGTTTGGGTAATATAAAACAGTAATTTTGAAAAACAGAATATTTCAGAATAGCATCAGCCGCCGAGTGTTCTACGGGATATTCAATAAGGTGAACCTAGACACTGGCGATACGGGCGAACCGCACTCCTCCCGGAACTGATGCCAAGGTTATTATATAACGATACGCAGAAGGACACAATGGGAAGTGTCAGTTTTGCGTATTTTTTTATGGGTTGACAATAATCCGATTTCGGATTATAATGCCGCTTAGTCCGATTTCGGATAAAAACAAACAGATGCAACGATGTAGTTACAGGAGGAAAGCGATATGGAAGAGGAAAGCAGAAAATCTTTTGCGCAGATCACATTGTACAATCAGCTGATCAAAGAGATGGATGACCTGTACCGGGTCTATGCAAAAAACTGTAATCTGTCGGAGACGGCTTTCTGGATTCTGTATTGTATCCGGGAACGGGAAAAAGAGGCGTTTACCCAGAGGGAGATCTGCGACTATTGGTTCTACACGCCCCAGACAGTGAATTCCGCACTGAAAAATATGACGGAGGAAGGTCTGCTTATTCTGCGGGCGGAGGAAGACAACCGCAAGAATAAGAGAATATATCTCACAGAGAAGGGGAAAGAGACTGTGGAGAGGATCGTGGTTCCGCTGATGGATGCGGAGCGCCGGGCATTGGCGGCGATAGGAGAGCAGGAGGCAGAAATATTACTGAAAACTATGAAAAAACATACGGAATTTTTCCGGGAAGAAATAGAGGAACTGACAAGACAAGGGGATCCCGCGTGATCGCAGGAACCTCCGATGATGACATGAAAACGATGCCTGCATAATTCGCAGAAGTATCTGTTGAGAAAGTGCCGGAAGGCATGCGGGTAATAGTAAGGCATGAGGTTATTATGAAAATACAGTTATCTGATCATTTTAGTTATAAACGGCTGCTGCGTTTCGTGGCACCGTCCATTTTAATGTTGTTATGTACTTCGGTGTACAGTATCGTCGATGGCTTTTTTGTATCCAACTATGTGGGAAAGACGCCTTTCGCCGCCTTGAATCTGGTGATGCCGGTGCTGATGGGTGTGGGAACTCTTGGATTCATGGCAGGTACCGGAGGAAGTGCCGTGGTCTCCATGACGCTGGGAGAAGGGAAAAAGGAACTGGCTAACGAATATTTTTCGCTGATCGTATATGTGACACTGGTGGTGTCAATCGTGGTGGGATTCATCTGTTTTGCACTGGCACCGCAGATCGCACTGGCACTGGGGGCTGACGGAGAACTGGAAGCGGACTGCGTGCGTTATTCCAGAATCTTGTTTTTGTCCTCCCCGGCATTTGTTATGCAGTATTTGTTCCAGAGCTTTTTTATCGCAGCGGAGAAGCCGGCTTTGAGTTTAAAAGTAAATGTGATCGCAGGACTGACCAATGCGGTGCTAGACTATGTGTTGATCGTGGTATTTCCTTTGGAACTGGTGGGAGCAGCACTGGCTACCGCAGCGGGACAGCTCGTCGGCGGAATCATCCCTGTAATCTATTTTTTCAGAGAGAACGGCAGCTTACTGCAGCTAGGGAAGGCGAAGTGGCATGGAAAAGTCATCTGGCAGACTGTGACCAACGGATCTTCTGAGCTGGTGACAAATATCTCTACCTCTATCGTTAGCATCCTGTATAACTTCCAACTGATGGAAGCAGCAGGCGAGAATGGTGTGGCGGCTTACGGCATCATCATGTACGTGGACATTATTTTCATGACCTTGTATCTGGGATATTCCCTGGGATCTGCTCCTATCGTCAGCTTCCATTACGGTGCGGGCAATCATGCGGAACTGAAAAATCTTTGCCGGAAAAGTCTGGTCATTATCTCGGCCTGCGGTGTGATTCTGCTGACCGCTTCTCAGATTCTGGCCGGACCGTTAGTAAAAATCTTCGCAAACTACGATCAGGAGTTATTGGAGATGACCACCTGGGGATTTCGGATCTATGCCATTGCTTTCATGGTCCGCGGCATGAACGTGTGGGGTTCCTCCTTCTTCACAGCTCTGAACAACGGAGCCGTATCCGCAGCAATCTCTTTCCTGCGTACCTTCGTGTTCCAGATCGTCATCGTGCTGATCCTGCCGAAACTGATCGGCATTACCGGTGTATGGCTGTCCATCGTATTGGCAGAGTTCCTGGCACTGTTTGTGACAATAGGATTCCTGATCGCCAAGAGAAAAAAATATCATTATGCATAACTATTCAGAGCCATGCAAACAGCGTTCTGCGAATGCTTCGGATTGTTTCCTTGACAGAAAAATGACAAATATTTATACTGAAAGTGCACTTTGTTCTCTATAAAAGCGCAGAAACGAGGAAATAAAAATGGGTGTTTTATCGAACTTAGAACCGAAGAAAGTATTTTACTATTTTGAAGAGATCACGAAGATCCCTCACGGCTCCGGCAATGTGGAGCAGATCAGCGATTTCCTGGTGGACTTTGCGAAAGCACATAAGCTTTTCTATATACAGGATGCTATGAAAAATGTCATTATGGTCAAGGAGGCAACTCCCGGATACGAGAATGAACCGGTGGTGATCCTGCAGGGACATATGGACATGGTAGCGGTGCAGACACCGGATTGCACCATGGATATGAAGACGGAAGGACTGAAGGTAGGGATCGACGGAGACAGCGTCTATGCGGAGAATACCAGCCTCGGCGGCGATGATGGTATTGCTGTGGCTTATGTACTGGCATTATTGGATTCCGAGGACATCAGGCATCCCCGTTTGGAAGTCATCATTACGGTGGATGAGGAAGTCGGTATGGACGGAGCCAGAGAGATTGACCTGTCTATGTTACAGGGTCATCGCATGATCAATCTGGATTCCGAGGACGAAGGCATTTTCCTGACCAGCTGTGCTGGCGGTGCCAGAGTGAACTGCCGTTTCCCGATGAAAAAACAGGAGCTTACGGGCGTGCGCTATGAGGTGGAAGTCTCCGGCCTCTTAGGAGGACATTCCGGCGGAGAGATACATAAGGAAAGGGGCAATTCCAATTGTATCCTGGGAAGACTTCTGTGGAAGCTGTCTGAGAAAATGCCTGTAGGACTGGTATCTGCGGACGGAGGACTGGCAGACAATGCCATCCCCAGACAGACGAAAGCAGTCGTCGTAGTAGAGGAAAAAGATGCGGAAAGCTTAGAGCAGCAGGCAGCAGCTTTGGCAGCAGAACTGGGTGACGAACTTGCCACCAAGGATCCGGACGTAAAGGTAACCGCAAAAAGGTTAGCAGACACTGCAGAGACAATCACCTGTGCTGCGCCGGAAGCTACAAAACGTGTGGCAGCCTTTTTGCAGGCGACTCCCAACGGCGTACAGGCGATGAGCGCAGATATGCCGGGGCTGGTACAGACTTCTCTGAATCTGGGTATACTGAAAGCAGATGCGGAAGTTTTGCGGGCAGAGTATTCTGTCAGAAGCAGCGTGGAAAGTGAGAAAGATAACCTGATTGCAAAGCTTTCTGCACTGGTGGAACTGACAGGCGGCGATTACGTGGTGACCGGAGATTATCCCGGCTGGAAGTACCGCGTCCATTCTCCACTGCGGGAAAAAATGGTGAAGCTGTATGCGGAAATGTACGGCACTGAGCCCAAGGTGGAGGCTATCCATGCAGGACTGGAGTGCGGACTGTTAGGCAGCAAGATCACAGACCTTGATTGTGTATCCATGGGACCGGATATGAAGGACATTCATACGACCGAGGAGACCTTAAGCATATCTTCCACGAAGAGAGTGTGGGAATATCTGGTAAGGGTTCTGGAGACGAAGGACTGACTGAATTTGAGTAACAGGAAGTCCAGAGAAGCAAATAAGATAGAAACGATCGAAAAATGTAAAGAGTTTGCAAATTGAAAAAGCTAAAATATAAATAACGTTGGAGGAAATACACTGTCACGGCGGTGTCAATAAAAAAATGAGCGATAAGATTTTATTCCAGTGTGACTATAATGAGGGAGCGCATCCGAAGGTGCTGGAGCGCCTGGTGCAGACCAATATGGAGCAGACACCGGGCTACAGTGAGGATAAATACTGTGAAGAGGCGCGCGAGAAGATCCGTAAGGCATGTGGGGATGACAGCCTGGCAGTCCATTTCCTGGTAGGTGGGACCCAGACCAATGTCACAGTGATCAATGCAGCACTTCGCAAGCACCAGGGCGTGCTCTGCGCTGTCACGGGACATATCAATGTCCATGAGACCGGTGCGGTGGAAGCCTGCGGACATAAGGTACTGGGACTAGAAAGCCCCGACGGTAAGATCACGGCAGCACAGGTAGCAGAGGCTTACGAAGCCCATATTCACAACGACAGCTTTGAGCACATGGTACAGCCGAAAATGGTTTATATTTCCAATCCCACAGAGGTGGGAACCATTTACAGCAAAGCGGAACTGACCGCTCTCTCCGAGACCTGCCACAAATACGGACTGTATCTGTTCTTAGATGGCGCAAGACTGGGCTACGGACTGGCAGCGCCGGACAACGATCTGACATTACCGGAGATCGCGGCGCTTTGTGATGTCTTTTACATCGGTGGAACCAAGGTCGGCGCATTGTTCGGAGAAGCAGTAGTGATCAAAAATCCGGAGCTTGCACAGGATTTCCGATATCTCATCAAGCAGAACGGCGGCATGCTTGCCAAGGGGAGATTGCTGGGACTGCAGTTTGATGCGCTTTTCACAGATGGTCTCTATCAGGAGATCTCTGCCCATGCCATTGCCATGGCGGAGAAGCTGCGGGAGGCATTTACGGCGAAGGGTTACAACTATCTGGCACCCAACCGGACGAACCAGATCTTCGTCATTGTGCCGGATGCACACCTGGCGAAGATTTCAGAACAGTTCGAGTACAGCTATGACCAGCGGATCGATGCCACACACAGCTGCGTGCGATTCTGTACCAGCTGGGCCACGAAGGAAGAAAATGTGGATGCACTGATCCGGTGCGTGGAAAAATTATAATATGTTTGGAAGATTCCGCAAGCCAGGAAAGGTTTGCGGAATTTTAAAAATCAGTAATCAATGAGGTATAGAACAGAGGAGAAAACACATGGATAAAGAAATGACCAATGCCATTCAGTTAAGCATCATTTCAGTGGTTATTGGGCATTGTTTGTTAGTTTAACGATTATAGAAATTGTAAAAATGCTGATGGTCTATTTCAAATTTGAACAAGGTAAAAAGATAATTACCGCTTTGTCTGTAGGACTTAGTATAATTGCTGTTTTGTTTTTGGCTATGGCAAGAGAGCCGTATGCGATAACCGTAATGTTCTTATTATTGTTTATTAAAGGCGGTCTGCTTTATAAACAAGCTAAGGCAGGTCAATGAGATATCCCATGAGGTCTTCTGTTAATCGGTCAATGAAGGTGGCATATGAAGGATAAATCATTGGGAAATGGTTTATGGAAAGGGGACGGGAAATGACAGAAAACAGTTATAATACACCCTGTGGCTGCATTCATTATTTTGTAAATATAATAGATAAACAGAAAATTACGTTAGTGTTTTTACCGGGACTTACGGCAGACCATAGGCTTTTTGAAAAGCAGACAGAATATTTTGAGAAGAGACAGAATGTGTTTGTATGGGATGCACCATCACATGCATTATCCAGACCATTTACGAATAATTACAGTCTGTCTGATATGGCAGAATGGCTTTATGAAATCTTAGTAAAAGAAGAAATTTATAATCCCATAATTATCGGTCAGTCTATGGGGGGATATCTGGCTCAAATGTATATGGAATTATATCCGGATAAGATAAAAGGCTTTATCTCTATTGATTCTGCACCTCTTCAAAAGTCTTATATGACCGCAGTGGAAATATGGCTTCTTGAAAGAGCAGAGCCATTATATAAGATATATCCATGGAAAGTGCTTCTTAGGGCAGGGTCAAGAGGGTGCGCAGAGACGGATTATGGTCAGAATCTTATGCGGAAGATGATGATGTCCTATGATTCAGATCCTGAAGAATATGCAAGGCTCGCCGGTTTTGGGTACAGAATGCTTGCTGAGGCAATCAAAGCAGATCTGCCATATCGTATCAGTTGTCCGGCACTTCTTATCTGTGGAGAAAAGGATAAAGCAGGTTCAGCAAAAAGCTATAATAAGAAATGGCATCAGAGAGACGGTTTACCGCTTAAATGGATAAAAAATGCCGGTCATAATTCCAATACTGACCAACCGGATGAAGTAAACAGACTGATAGAAAAATTTTTCAGCGAGGTAGATGGGAAAGGAGTGTCTGGATGATTAAGTTGAGCCCATAAGCATGCTGAAATTGGGAATCACTGAGAAAAAATGAACTGGTCGGAATGGAATTCAACTTTGGGGCGCATTCTTTGATTTTTGCCTGTTACGCCCCGGGACTTTGCGGGTTCCGGGGCATTTTTTTTGAAATTGTGTTTGTTAAGCCCCGCTAAATCTTGAGTACTGGGGCTTAATTTATAATTTCTTTGTGCTAAGCCCCGTTGGCGTTCTGAAAGCGGGGCGTAAATCTTTAAAATGTTTTAGATAAGCCCCGTTGGCGTTCTGAAAGCGGGGCGTAAATCTTTAAAATGTTTCAGATAAGCCCCGTTGGCGTTCTGAAAGCGGGGCGTAAATCTTAAAATGTTTCAGATAAGCCCCGTGGCGTTCTGAAAGCGGGGCGTAAATCTTTAAAATGTTTCAGATAAGCCCCGTTAGTGTTTCGATAGTGGGGCGTAATCTACCAAAATTCTACAGTATACCCCGATGACTTCCAAACAGAAAGATTCAATACGCATATGTGGCTATAGGGAAACACCAAAAGGAAACATAGAGAAAATCAGAAAAGTACCATGATACAACATGAAATGTAACAAAAAAAGTCCTTGAAAATCAAGGACTTTACAATGAATCGGAGTGGCGGGATTCGAACTCGCGACCTCCGCCTCCCTAAGACGGCGCTCTAACCAAGCTGAGCCACACCCCGAAACGCAAGTAAGATAATACCATGGAATTTTACAAAAAGCAAGAGTTTTTTTATAAAAAGTTAATTTGCCCATTTTGAGTCTATTGTCGTACAATATAATGAGTATAAGGAAGTCAACATGTTTACATGATTGACGAACGACAACCTTAGCGAATGAATATCCTGTGATGTAAGATGTAGAGTACGCGTGAGCTTATAATAGAATTACATAAGCTATATCGAGGAAGAACAGAAAATAATACATAAAACAGTGGAGGACAGGTTATGGCCAATACAACGAAACTGGCGTTGGAAGCAGCTTTGAAAAAAGAACTTCTCACGAAGTCTCTGGATAAGATCACCATTAACGAACTTGCAGAGGACTGCGGCATCAGCCGGATGGCTTTTTACTATCATTTCAAGGACATCTATGATCTGGTAGAGTGGGTCTGCGTGGAAGACGGCACGAAGGCACTGCAGGGGAAGAAGACCTACGAGAACTGGCAAGAAGGCTTCTGCCAGATTTTCGAGGCAGTGCAGGAGAATAAACCTTTCATTATGAATGTCTACCGCTGCGTGGATCGCCAGAAGATCGAAAGCTACTTAAACAAGTTGACCTACCAGCTCATTGCGGACGTGGTGGAGGAAAAATGCACCGGCATGCAGGTAGCGGAGGAACACAAGGAATTCATTGCCGGATTTTACAAATACGGTTTTGTGGGTGTGATGTTAGACTGGATTGATCGGGGAATGAAGGACGATTATCATAAGATCGTTGAAGAACTGGCAATCACTCTTTACGGAAACATCAGCCGCTCCATCGAGAATTTTGAGCACACGGAAAAGAAATTCTGAAATAGTATAAGTACTTTACAAAAAGGGCAGGATGATAAAAACTTTATCATTTATCCTCTTTTGTAAATTGGTTTTCTTATAAAAAAGAAGTAGGATACTATTTGTAAACAGAAAAACATTTGAGAGTCATCAAAGAAAGGTGGTAATCATTATGGCAAAAAAGAATAATATCGGACTGGGACTGGCAGCGCTGGCAGTAGGTGCAGGCGCAGTGGCAGCAGTAACCAAGGGACATAAGGCAGAGGTGAAGAAAGAGGAGAGAAAGGCAGCTGTCAAGGCAGCCAAGAAAGACTACCGTAACACTGAGCTTGGGAGATATGACAAGAACAGCAAAGGCATTTATTATTCCAACGGTAACTACGAAGCCTTCGCAAGACCTAAGAAGCCTACAGGAGTGGACGAGAAGAATGCTTACATCGTAGGCAGCGGATTGGCATCTTTAGCAGCAGCGTGTTTCCTGGTACGTGACGGACAGATGCCCGGTTCCCATATTCACATCTTAGAGGCAATGGATATCGCAGGCGGTGCCTGTGACGGTATTTTTGATCCTGCCAGAGGCTATGTCATGCGTGGCGGACGTGAGATGGAGAACCATTTTGAATGTCTGTGGGATCTATTCCGCAGCATTCCCTCTCTGGAAGTACCCGGAGCCAGCGTGCTGGATGAGTATTACTGGCTGAACAAGGAAGATCCCAACTATTCTCTGTGCCGTGCAACGAAGGATTGTGGACAGGATGCCCATACCGATGGCAAGTTCAACTTAAGCCAGAAGGGCTGCATGGAGATCATGAAGCTGTTCATGACAAAGGACGAGGATCTGTATGACAAGACCATCGAAGATGTTTTCGATGATGAAGTATTTAACTCCACCTTCTGGTTATACTGGAGAACCATGTTCGCTTTCGAGAACTGGCACAGTGCACTGGAAATGAAGCTTTACTTCCAGAGATTCATCCATCATATTTCCGGACTGCCTGACTTCAGTGCCCTGAAGTTCACCAAGTACAACCAGTACGAGTCTCTGATCCTTCCCATGAAGAAGTATCTGGAGGCAGCAGGTGTGGACTTCCAGTTCAACACCGAAGTGACAAATGTTATTTTTGATATCAATGACGGCAAAAAGGTGGCAAAGGCTATCGAGTGCAAGGTAAAAGGTGTAGAGAAGGGCATTGTCCTCACCGAGAACGACCTGGTATTCGTTACCAACGGAAGCTGTACCGAGGGTACTATCTACGGTGACCAGAACCATGCACCCAACGGTGACGCGGAGGTTCGCACCAGCGGCGTATGGAGCCTGTGGAAAAATATCGCAAAACAGGATCCTTCCTTCGGACATCCCGAGAAGTTCTGTTCTGATGTCTCCAAGACTAACTGGGAATCCGCTACCGTGACCACACTGGATGACAAGATCATTCCTTATATCACCAATATCTGCAAGCGTGACCCCAGAAGCGGTAAGGTCGTAACCGGCGGTATCGTAAGCTGCCAGGATTCCAAGTGGCTCATGAGCTGGACAATCAACCGTCAGGGACAGTTCAAGGAACAGGACAAAAATCAGGTATGTGTATGGGTATACGGTCTGTTTACCGACGTACCCGGCGATTATATTAAGAAGCCCATGAAGGATTGTACCGGTAAAGAGATCACCGAAGAGTGGCTGTATCACTTAGGTGTGCCCGTAGAAGATATCGAGGATCTGGCAGAGCACAGCGCAGTCTGCGTACCTACCATGATGCCTTATATTACCGCATTCTTCATGCCCAGAACCAAGGGTGACCGTCCCGATGTCATTCCCGACGGCTGTGTGAACTTCGCTTTCTTAGGCCAGTTTGCAGAGACCCCGAGAGACACCGTGTTCACCACAGAGTATTCCGTGAGAACCGCTATGGAGGCTGTCTACGGACTGTTAGGTGTAGACAGAGGTGTGCCTGAGGTATGGGGAAGTGTATATGATGTCAGAGAGTTATTGGACAGCAGCGTGAAGCTGATGGATGGCATGTCTCCTCTGGAGATTGAACTGCCCGGACCTTTAAATGCACTGAAGAAGCCGCTGCTTCGCGTAATGAAGGGCACTGTAGTGGAAAAACTGCTGCGTGACCACAATGTGATCAAAGACGGCATGCTGGATTAGAATTGTATATGGAATAAAAGTGCGAAGACTCCCATCGGAAAAATCCGGTGGGAGTTTTTTATGCAAAAAGCTTCTGTAAAAAGCATGTAAAGAAAGTTGAACAAATGTAAGCGGTTACATAATACCAAAGTACTAGACAAAACAAACAAAAACACAATAGCTATTTTCGACATTATGCACGAAAATCGGTAGTCTGTCAAAAAATTATCAATTTCGGCTTGATATTATATTGGTAGATTGTTACAATATCAAAGTACTAAAAACCGAGGCCGAAATGCTCCGGTAATGGTTTGGGTTACAAAGTTTTGTCAAAAATATTATAAAAAGGGAGACAAAGAAGTATGAAGAAATGGGTATATTTGTTTACCGAAGGTAATGCAAACATGCGCGAACTGCTTGGTGGTAAGGGCGCGAATCTGGCTGAGATGACCAACATTGGTCTGCCGGTTCCTCAGGGCTTCACCATTACAACAGAGGCATGTACACAGTATTATGAAGATGGACGCGAGATCAATGAAGAGATCCAGGGTCAGATCAACGAGTACATTACTAAGATGGAAGAGATCACCGGCAAAAAGTTCGGCGACCACGAGAATCCTTTGTTAGTATCCGTTCGTTCCGGCGCGAGAGCATCCATGCCCGGTATGATGGATACCATTCTGAACCTTGGTCTGAATGAGACCGTTGTTAACGTAATCGCTGAGAAGTCCGGCAACCCTCGTTGGGCTTGGGACTGCTATAGAAGATTTATCCAGATGTATTCCGACGTTGTTATGGAAGTAGGTAAGAAGTACTTCGAGCAGCTGATCGATGCAATGAAAGAGAAGAAGGGTGTTAAGCAGGACGTTGAGCTTACTGCTGATGATCTGAAGGAACTGGCTGGCCAGTTCAAGGCTGAGTACAAGGCTAAGATCGGTGTAGACTTCCCTGATGATCCCAAGGAACAGCTGATGGGCGCTATCAAAGCTGTATTCCGTTCCTGGGACAACCCGCGTGCAAACGTTTATCGTCGTGACAACGATATCCCTTATTCCTGGGGTACTGCTGTTAACGTTCAGTCTATGGCATTCGGTAACATGGGTGATGACTGTGGTACCGGTGTTGCATTTACCAGAGATCCGGCTACCGGTGCTAAGGGCCTGTTCGGTGAGTTCCTGACCAACGCACAGGGTGAGGACGTAGTAGCAGGTGTTCGTACACCTATGAAGATCGCTGAGATGGCTGACAAATTCCCTGAGGCATTTGCTCAGTTCCAGGAAGTATGTAAGACTCTGGAAGATCATTACAGAGATATGCAGGATATGGAGTTCACTGTTGAGCATGGTAAGTTGTACATGTTACAGACCAGAAATGGTAAGAGAACCGCTCAGGCAGCTCTGAAGATCGCTTGTGATCTGGTAGATGAGGGCATGAGAACCGAGGAAGAGGCAGTTGCAATGATCGATCCTCGTAACCTGGATACTCTGTTACATCCTCAGTTCGATACCGCTGCTCTGAAGGCTGCAACTCCTATCGGCAAGGGTCTTGGTGCTTCTCCCGGAGCTGCATGTGGTAAGATCGTATTCACCGCAGAAGATGCAGAAGAATGGCATGCAAGAGGAGAGAGAGTTGTTCTGGTTCGTCTGGAGACCTCTCCTGAAGATATCACCGGTATGAAGGCTTCTCAGGGTATCCTGACCGTTCGTGGTGGTATGACCTCTCACGCAGCAGTAGTTGCTCGTGGTATGGGTACCTGCTGTGTATCCGGTTGTGGTGATATCGCTATGGATGAGGAGAACAAGCAGTTCACTCTGGCTGGCAAGACCTTCCATGAAGGTGACTGGCTGTCCATCGATGGTACTACCGGTAACATCTATGATGGCGAGATCAAGACTGTTGATGCTACCATCGCCGGTGAGTTCGGCCGTGTAATGGCTTGGGCTGACAAATATCGTAAGTTAAAAGTTCGTACCAATGCAGATACTCCTGCAGACGCTAAGAAGGCTCGTGAGCTGGGCGCTGAAGGAATCGGTCTGTGCCGTACTGAGCATATGTTCTTCGAAGAGGACAGAATCGCAGCATTCCGTGAGATGATCTGTTCCGACACTGTAGAGGAGAGAGAAGCAGCACTGGAGAAGATTCTGCCTTATCAGCAGAACGACTTCAAGCAGCTGTATGAGGCTCTGGAGGGCAACCCTGTTACCATCCGTTTCCTGGATCCGCCTCTGCATGAGTTCGTTCCTACCGAGGAAGCTGACATTGAGAAGCTGGCTAAGGCACAGGGCAAGAGCGTTGAGACGATCAAGACCATCATCGCTTCCCTGCATGAGTTCAACCCTATGATGGGTCACAGAGGATGCCGTCTGGCTGTTACTTATCCTGAAATTGCCAAGATGCAGACCAAGGCTGTTATCCGTGCGGCAATCGAGGTTAAGAAGGCACATCCCGACTGGAATGTAGAGCCCGAGATCATGATTCCTCTGGTATGTGAAGTGAAGGAGCTTAAGTACGTTAAGAAGATCGTAGTAGAGACCGCTGACGCTGAGATCGCAGCAGCAGGCATCGACATGAAGTACGAAGTAGGTACCATGATCGAGATCCCCAGAGCAGCTCTGACTGCTGATGAGATCGCTAAGGAAGCTGATTTCTTCTGCTTCGGTACCAACGACCTGACTCAGATGACCTTCGGTTTCTCCCGTGATGATGCAGGTAAGTTCCTGAACGCTTACTATGACACCAAGATCTTCGAGAACGATCCGTTCGCTAAGCTGGATCAGACAGGTGTCGGCAAGCTGATGGAGATGGCTATCAAGCTTGGTAAGCCTGTAAATCCTAAGCTGCACGTTGGTATCTGTGGTGAGCACGGTGGAGATCCTTCTTCCGTAGAGTTCTGCCACAAGATCGGTCTGGATTATGTATCCTGCTCACCTTTCCGCGTACCTATCGCAAGACTGGCTGCAGCACAGGCTGCTATCGCCGATAAGTAATTTGGCGGTAAACACGCAGATCTGAGAGGGTATTGCGCAAGCAATAAATTGGGGTATATGAGAATAAGATGAGAACCTCATTACTGATAGAAATATCAGTAATGAGGTTCTTTTTTGTTACTATTTCGTCTGAATTAAAGCACGATATTTCCGTCCCGGTCGATTGATGTCGTTTTTGGGTCGATTGGTGCAATCTGCCGCTTATTTTCTGGAAATGCTGTTATAATAAACACAACTCAGATTTATAGAAATCGGAAGTACAGAAGAAAGGGGAAAGAGAATGAGAAAAACAAAATTTTTAGGAAAGGTGCTTAGCCTGGCGCTTGTTGTTACATTGATAGCAGGTATGGTGCCGGAGATGCGCACGAAAGCAGCAGAGGGTGAAAACTCGGGCTGGATACAGGTGACGGAGGACAATAAAGACGACTTGGACACAAAGGTAGCCGTTTTGGACAATTTGAGCCAGACTACATATGATAATTTTATTTTTAATGCTGAATGGGCTCATAGTTATATTAAGTCAAGTAAAAACGAGTATTACATATTAGGAAAAAAGGGTGGAAAATATATATGCCTTTATGGTGCGGACATTGAAGTTCGTTCTAAGACTCTTGATACTATAGATATTTCTGTAGCTAATCATTACTTTTTCCCTTCACAGGAAGTTAAATTAAATCTTGACGGCGGTGAGTGGAAGACAGATACTATAACAACGGTAGCAGGAGTATTTACAGATCTTCCGATACCTACGAAAGAGGGCTATATATTTACTGGGTGGTATGAAGATCCTCAGAGTGAAGACCCCCAAAGTAATAAGGAGGACATATCATTAAGAAGCGTATATAATGGAAGAACGGAAATTAATGCGCACTGGTGCAAAAAATGGCCTGAAGGAAGTAAAGACTGGGTGAAAGCAACGACCATAAAAGAACTGGAAAGTGCTGACCTGCCTTTCTTTACCTTGTCAGAAGCAAAAAAGTTTGCGAATGAATATCTTGTGCAACATCCGTACCCAAATGATGCATATGCTGTTATTATAGGAAGAATTTATAATTTTGATACCGTATGTTATATTACTTATAACACCGCAAAAGGAGGTGTAGGCTATAACCCGGTTCCGGAAAGTCTGGAACAAAACTGGATGAGTAAGTATACCTATTATGTTTTGAGAACTCCGGGCACAACATCGGATGATTCTGAAAATCCATCGGTAACCCCGACTCCGGCACCTGCTCCTGTAACCCCGACTCCGGCACCTGCTCCTGTGACCCCGACAACTGCACCGTCCGCCGGAGACACCAGCAGTGATTCCTCTGACTCCGGCTCATCAGCTCCTGAACCGGTACTGACCACCACAAATATCGCAGGAGAGCAGATCACCGGATGGGATGCCATTACAAAAGTGATCTCTACCCAGACAAAAGACAAGCAGCAGAATGTATCCGGTGCCAACCAGGATCTGCTTCATGTAGATGCCAGCGGCTTTGACAAGACAATTCCTGCAGCAACAGTGAAAGCAGTGTCCACCTCAGCTCTGCGTGGCCTGCATGTATTCATCAGCAACTCAGATGCAGTAACCTTCCTTGCAAAGAGCAAGTTGTCCGGTTACAAGGAAACCAACTTTGAACATAAGGATACTGTTACAGAGCATTCCAGAACCATCGACTTTACCAACAAACAGGCATTGGGTACAAACGTTGTATTCCATACCACAGTACCTGTGAAAAACGGAGAAGTGACGGTTTACAAGGTAGATGCCAACGGCAGAACCCGCATTGTCAAGACAGTTTCGAATGCAGGCGGACAGGTATGCTTCCCGATTACTGAGACAGCAACCTATGTATTGGAATACTGATCTGCGATAGTTGAATCCCATATTTTACAGCACCCCCCGCTACAGGAATAAAAACCTGTGGCGGGGGGTGCTTTTACTGCAAACGCGATTCCTTGTAAAGAAGTGTAAAAACGTAAAAACGTAAAAACCATAGCAAATATGTCGAAAAATGAAGATTTCATAAAAATATTCATGTATTTTAATGCAAAAACAGCACAAAAACATATTGAATTTTACATGAATAATAATTATACTATATTCAGGACCTTTAAGGAGGATGGATCATGTATAGAAAAATCATGGGTTTTCTGGAAGCATGGAAAGAAAATGAACACCGCAAACCTCTTATTTTGCAGGGGGCAAGACAGGTGGGGAAGACTTATTCTATTTTAGAGTTCGGGCGAATTCATTATGAAAATGTAGCCTATTTCAATTTTGAAACGAATCCAAAACTGAATGAAACCTTTGAGGAAAAGATCAGTCCTGATTATTTGATACCGATTTTATCTCATATTGCAGGTCAGACGATTGTAAAAGAAAAAACATTGATTGTATTTGACGAGGTACAGCTTTGCGAAAGGGCTTTAACGTCATTGAAATATTTTTGTGAGGATGCCCCGGATTATCATATTATTGTGGCAGGCAGCCTGTTGGGCGTTGCCGTCAACAGAGCAAAAATTTCATTTCCCGTTGGTAAGGTTGATATGAAAACGCTGTATCCGATGGATATGGAGGAATTTATGATCGCTGTGGGAGAGGATGAACTTGTAGAGCAGATTAAAAAATGTTTTGAAACGAATCGGCCGATGCCATCCGCACTCCATGATGCAGCCATGCAGCTTTACCGTCAGTATCTTGTGGTAGGCGGTATGCCGGAGTGTGTGATGCAGTTTGTCCAGACAGGGGATTATATCCTGATCCGCCATACGCAGGATACCATTCTGACAAGTTATCTGAATGATATGAGCAAATACAATAATCTGAATGAAATTAAGAAAACCAGACTTGCCTATGATAATATTACGGTTCAGCTTTCCAAGAAAAATACCCGCTTTCAATATAAGCTGATCAAAAAGGGTGGACGTGCTTCTGAATTTGAAAATGCGATTGAATGGCTCTGTCTGTCGGGAATTGTGTCACAGGTCTATAGGGTAGAGCAGATCAAGAAGCCTTTGGAAAATTATCGGGATATTGATGCGTTTAAGATTTACGTTTCGGATCTGGGGCTGCTTTGCGCCAAGAAGGATTTGGCTGCAACCGATATTCTCTATATGGTGGAGGAACTGAATGATTTTAAAGGTGGCATGACAGAAAATTATGTCAATGTACAGCTTGCCATCAATGGTTATAACACTTACTACTGGGAATCCGAGCGTGGGGCTGAAATAGATTTCGTTATCCAGCGGGATGGTCAGCTGATCCCGATTGAGGTGAAATCCGCCGATAATACCAGAGCCAAAAGCTTAAAGGTCTATATGGATACCTATAAGCCGGCTTACGCGATCAAACTTTCCGCGAAAAACTTTGCGTTTGAGGACAACAAAAAGGTGGTTCCGCTTTATGCGGCATTTTGTATTTGAACCGTGGGCATACTGATAAGAATTCAAGAACCGCATTACTGATAGAAATATCGGTAATGTGGTTCTTTTTTGCATAGAACATGAAGGAGAATCCGTTGCATTGGATTTGAGGTGAAGTCTATAATAAAGCTAACTATATTTCGTGATGACTGAAAAATATAAAAAATTATATAAGAACAGAGGGATTGCGATGGGGATTTCACTGGAGGGAACGTGGAAGGTAATATTGACGGATGGAACGGCAGCGCAGATGCATCTGCCGGGAACTTTGGGCGAGAGCGGCATCGGTCACAGAGACGTCGGAGCGAATCAATGGCACCCGGATGCGGCGCTGGGTAACGCTGAGGTTTTGCAGAACTGGTGCAGGAGCGTACCGGAGGACGGATCCACATCATCGTGGAGAGTGAAGCAAAACTGGGTTCGGAAAGCGAAGTACTGGAACAGATCAAATACGGCGGCATTGCTTTTGCAAGAGTTTCCCTGTCGCAGATCGCAGAACAGGCACCGGAGATGAATGTACTGCAATTGCCGTATCTGTACAGAGATTCGGAGCATATGTGGAGGGTATTGGACGGAGAAATCCTGCGGGAATGTGCCAGAGAGTCTGCGGAATATGAAAGAGTACTCTGGAAAGACAGAGAGGAACAGTCCAGACAGACCGCCATTGCCAACGGAACTTGTGTGAGCACTCTTTCTGCGGAAGAAAAAGAACGAGGGAATCAAGTTCCAGCGTATTGATGCGGATGTGACCGATGCCCTGAAGTCCAAGACTTCCAAGAAGGCCGAGAAAGAGATGGAAGAGCAGGCGGAGAGCATCAGCAAGCTGATGAAGAAAGCTCTGAAGAACGACAAGATCACTGTCAAGGTAGAGAAGCTGAAGAACAAGAAGATCTCTTCCATGATCACTCTGTCCGAAGAGAGCAGACGTATGCAGGATATGATGAAGATGTATTCCATGCCCGGTATGGACATGAGTGCCTTCGGCGGTGAGGGAGAGACCCTGATCCTGAATGCCAGCCATCCTCTGGTACAGTACATTACTGAGCACCAGGATGGTGAGAATGCAGAAATGATCTGCGAGCAGCTGTACGATCTGGCAAAGCTTCAGCACGCACCTCTGTCTGCCGATGCCATGACCAAGTTCGTGGCAAGAAGCAATGACATTATGATGCTGCTGACTAAATAATAAGATAGCTTGTGAAGTAGACAGGTAAAAGCAAAAGGAACTGCAATGTGTGTTTATACACAGGCTGCAGTTCCTTTTTTGGAATGTGGAGACGGAGAATGCGACAGAGGCATAGTGTTATCTTTACGATATTGACTGGGAGAGATCCCGGTCATTTTTTTGAAAAATTTAAAGAAATAGGCATAGCTGGAGAAGCCGAGAAGTTCCTGTACCTCGGTGACGGTCCGGCCCTCTGCCAGCATCGTCTGGGCGAGGTTAGCCCGCTGCACAGAGATATAATGCCCGATGGTGGCATGGGTATGTTCCTTGAACAGGCGCCCGAGATAGTCCTTGTTCAGGTAGAATTCTGCAGCAATGCTTTCCAAGGTCAGTGGCTCTGTCAGATGCCGGTTGATAAAGGCCATGACCTCATTGATGTTTTTCTGGGACTGGGAAATAGAACACTGTCCGGTAGAAGATGCCTGTAGGCCGTGCTGGATCCGGCTATCCAGTATACTTAGCAGAGAGAAAAAATCCGCATAGGCAGAAAGGGAGGGCTGAGGATGCAGCTGCAAATAGTGATCCAGCTGACTGCAGAGCCCGGTAAGCCCGGTGGGAGAAAGCCGGAGGATCGCAGGAGAGAAAGCCGGATCTGCATAAGGCATGAGTCCGGAACCGGCCCCAAGGACAGTATACAGCCAGTCTCTGTTAATATTCAGGACGTAGCGCTCATAGATGGTCAGCTTCTGATTGAACAGCTGATGCACATGGTGAGGCGGAATGATGATCAGAGATCCTTTCGAAACACTGGAGACAGTGTCGTCTAAGAGGACATCCGGGAGGTCGGACATTGTAAGATATATTTCCAGAGCGTTGTGCGTATGCGGTCTGGCAGGAGAAGAGGTTCCGTTGTTGCGGTAAGCCAGTTCATAGGGTGCATCAATTGTAAAATAGGGAATAGTCATTTGGGTTTTCATAGGCACTCCAAAGGTCGTTATTTTTCATAAAATTAGTATTTTATACACATATTATTACAACCGTAGAGAAGTTACAATAAGAACATCAAAGAAATACATCAGAGAATGAAAGGAAAGGTGTCTAAATGGAAAAGGTAAGACTGGGCATTATTGGTATTGGGAGTATGGGAACCGGTCATGCAGGCAATGTGTTGAAAGGGATGGTGCCGGATATGGAACTGACCGCCGTAGCGGATATCCGGCAGAGCCGCCTGGACTGGGCAAGGAACAATCTTCCGGAGACGGTCAAGGTATTTGATGATGGCAGGAAAATGATTGATTCGGGAAGCTGTGATGCCGTTCTGGTGGCAACACCACATTATCTGCATCCGGAATTCGTCATCTATGCATTGGAGCATGGACTGCATGCGATCAGCGAAAAACCGGCAGGAGTCTACACGAAACAGGTACGGGAGATGAATGAGGCAGCGGAAAGGTCTGACAGATCCTTTGCCATCATGTTAAATCAGAGAACCAACTGTGTATACAGAAAACTTCACGAAATGATCCAGAGCGGCGAACTTGGGCAGCTGCGACGTGTCAACTGGATCATCACCGACTGGTATCGTAATCAGAGCTATTATGATGCGGCGGGCTGGAAGGCAACCTGGGACGGAGAAGGTGGCGGCGTGCTGTTGAACCAGTGTCCGCACCAGCTGGATCTGCTGCAATGGCTGTGCGGCATGCCTGTGAAGGTGAGAGCCTTCTGCCACGAAGGAAAATGGCATGATATCGAGGTCGAGGATGATGTGACGGCTTATATGGAATTTGAAAACGGAGCCACCGGTGTCTTCGTGACTACCACGGCAGATGCTCCAGGAACCAACCGGCTGGAGCTGACCTTCGAGATGGGAAAAATCGTGTGCGAGGAAGGCAGACTATTTTTTGATAAACTGTCCACCAATGTGAGTGATTTCTGCAAAACGGAGAAGGAAGGATTTAAAAAGCCGGAATATTCCAGAATTGAGATTGAGACGGATGGACAAAACGAGCAGCATATTGGTGTATTGAAAGCGTTCGCAGGTCATATTTTAAGAGGAACTCCATTGGTGGCAGAGGGAACGGAGGGAATCCGGGGGCTGACCCTGTCCAATGCCATGCACCTGTCCAGCTGGCTGAACCGCACCGTGGAACTGCCGTTGGATGAAGAATTGTTTTTACGAGAATTGAACAAAAAACGTGCCACTTCCAGAAAAAAGGAAGACACTGATATTGTATTTGATACGACAGGCACTTATTAAGGAGGACAAAAGAATGACAGTAAAAATCACAGGTTTTGCAGATGAAATCGCACCGGAACTGACAGCTCAGATCGCAGGACTGAAAGGACTGGGAATGTCTTATGTGGAGATGCGTGGAGTGGATGGAGAAAATCTGATCTATCACACGGATGAAAAAGTGGAGCAGATCAAGAAGACACTGGATGATAATGGAATCCGGCTTTCTGCCCTGGGATCTCCCTTGGGTAAGATTCTGATCACGGATGATTTCGCTCCCCATTTTGAAGAGTTCAAGAGGGCAGTGGAGATCAGCCATAAGATGGAATGCCCGACGATCCGGATGTTCAGCTTCTATCTTCCGCAGGAGAGTGATCCGGCAGCCTATGAGGGCGAAGTCTTCGACAGGATCGGTAAATTCGTGGACTATGCCTCTGCGAATGATACACTGCTCCTGCATGAAAATGAAAAAGATATCTATGGAGCAATGGCTCCGGAATGCAAAAAACTCATGGATACCTTTTACGGGGATCATTTTAAAGCTATTTTTGACTTTGCCAACTTTGTACAGTGCGGACAGGATACGCTGGAAGCCTATGAGATGTTAAAGTCCTATATTGCCTATATCCATGTAAAGGATGCACTGAAGTCAGACCAGAGTGTAGTTCCGGCAGGCTATGGTGACGGAAATGTGGCGGTGATCCTGAAGCGTCTGTCAGCCTCCGGATTTGATGGATTCCTGTCACTGGAACCGCACCTGTTTGAGTTTGAGGGTTTCCATGCACTGGAAAAGGACGGCAGGAGCATTGCTGTCAAAGAAAAGAAGGTACTCAGCGGTCTTGAGACATTTACCATAGCGCATGATGCTTTGATGAAGCTTCTGGACAACTGCATGTAATTCCCTTACGATGAGGGAGACTGCATCAGGAGGGCGCAGAGGCACCCACCTTCTCAATATACTCTGTGGGAGTATAGCCGGTATATTTTTTAAATACCTGGCTGAAATACTGTGGATTATTGCCGAATCCCACAGACCTGGCAATAGTTTTGATATTGTCATTATGATAGTACACCATAAGGCGGATGGCTTGTTCCATCCGCTTTTTGTTCAGGTAATCGGAAAACCGGATGCCTTCCTCCTTTACAAATTGTTTGCTCAGGTAGCCGACACTGACAAAGAGATAGTTCTCTGCCAGCCATTTTAAAGACAGGGTCTCACAGTCCAGGTGGGCTTCCACGTAAGATTTTAAGAGGCTGATGTTGGCACCGCCCTTAGAGGAGGCAGCCTCGTCCTTCTCCTGCAGCAGTACGATCTCCGCCAGCTTCCGGATTTCGGAGGTCTGGGTACAGGAATACAGGCGGCGGAAAAAGTCACAGGCAATATCGAGCGGCGGCTCTTGTCCGGAGTTATCGGGATTCAGGAAAAGTCCCAGGGCGATATTCTTCGCAACATCCGGTGTCATGGAAGGAGTGAAGACGGAATCCAGCAGAGATGGAATATCCGTTTCGGCCGGGGAAGCGGTAAATGCCTCACGCAGCTTGGAAATCCGCCAGGGAGCGGCCATGTTGTTATGGAAGTCCCTGGTTTCTCCGGTTTCTGGGCGGATCAGCAGGATCCGTTCATAGCGGGATATCTTGGATATGATCTGCGCAAACAAATCTTCCGAAGTGTCACCGTGGAGAAAAGAGGTTTCAAAGGTTACACACTGTTGCGGATAATGCAGCTCCTCCAAAGACTGGCGGATCTTTTCCTGATGGGCCAGGGTGGGAGAGGACAGGACGAAAAGAGCACTGTTTTTTACATAAATCACAGGAAAGACACTTTCTGCTCCGCAGGAAAGCAGAATCCGCACGATATCCTTTAGAAAACTTTTCAGATAGGTTTCTTCTACAAAGGAACAGATACAGGCATATAGTCCCTTTTCGGGAAAGGACAGAAGTCCCTGATACTTTTTGAATACCTGGGGAAAATTATCAGGCTGATCCAATGCTTCCATAAGCAGCCCCTGTTCTAATGGCGACTGCATATCCTTCAGCAGAAGTGCCTGCTCCGCCTTCTGCTGTACCTCTTTTTGCTTTTTTTCTTCACGGATCGTATCCAGACAGTTGATCAGCTCCTGCTTGTCCGTGGGTTTTAAGAGATAGTAGCGGACCCCGTATTTCATGGCCTGCTTGGCATATTCGAATTCACCGTAACCGGATAACAGGATAAAAGTGATCCGGGAGTCGATGCGGGAGGCACGTTCGATCAGTTCCAGGCCGTTCAAAATAGGCATCTTGATATCCGTGATCACAACATCGGGATAGTCATCACGGATCCGGTCATAGGCTTCCATTCCGTTTTTGGCGGTAGCAATCACCTCGTAGCCGAGGGAGGTATAATCGATCATGGAAGAAAGTGCTTCACGTATGATCTGTTCATCATCTACAATCATCAATCTGAGCATAAGAATCCTCTCTTTCTTTGGGAATGGACAGCAGTACAATGGCCATTCCGTCTTCATTGTATATAGATAAGCCGTACCGGTCGCCGAAGAGCAGCTTCAGGCGGGAGTTGATATTCACCAGTCCCACACCGGAACCCTGGGGAGTGACCTGCCTGTGTTCCAGCTTCCAGATGAGATCATCCTCGAAATGGGAACCGGTATTTGCTACGGTAATCTGGTAGACGGTGTCTTTTTCAGAAATGGTGACGGTGATATGACAGACATCGTCACTGAATTCCAGAGCATATTTTAATGCGTTCTCTACCAGAGGCTGGATACAAAGTGTCGGGACATAAATATGGGAAATGTCATCCGGTACATGCAGCTGGAAGTCCAGCCGGTCTCCGAAACGGATCTGCTGGATCCGGATATAATCCTTTAAAACGTCCAGTTCCTTTTTTAAAGGGATCAGGTCTTCTTTGCTGTTGACAGCAGCGCGGAACAGATTCCCCAGGGAACGGACCATGGTGGAGATGTCATCGGCACCGTATTTTTGCGCCATCCAGTTGATGGTATCCAGGGTATTGTAGAGAAAATGCGGGTTGATCTGCTGCTGCAGCATCTTGATATTGGTATCCCGGAGCAACAGCTGCTTTTCATAGTTTTTATCCCGCAAAGTCTTTACATTGGATTTCATTTCGTCAAAGCTGACATGCAGCTGCCCGATCTCATCGGTGCGGAGACTGTAATCGTAGTGAGCGGTGTCCTCCGGATCCGGGAGTCCCTGTCCGAAGCGGCGGATCTTCTCTACCAGAAGATCCAGATGGTGCAGTATCCTGCGCAGAAGCAACAGTGCCAGAAACAGAGCGATCATCACGACCACGGCGGAGAACAGGATCATCCGGATCAGAACGGTATGGATCGCAGAAAAGAGCGGATCGTAATCCTGAAAATACAGATAATTCCATCCGGTACGTGGAAAATCTCCCTGGATGACAAAGGTCTTTCGTTTATCTATGGAAAGAATAGAATAATGGCTGCTGCCATGATTCAGCGACTGCAGCAGGCTAGAATACTGTTCCGGATGGTAAGTCTCCTGTGGGTAAAACTGCGCATTTCCTGCAAACAGGATAAAACGGGAATGCGTGGAGAGAGAATATCCGGCATTCTCCAGGGCATCACTGATCAGCTGGTCCAGGTCGATCACTATGTACAGGTAAGCCAGATGATCCAGGGTCAGATGGCGAAGCTGCCGGATATCCCGGTAAAGTACGATGGTATTCCCGGGGGAAGCCGGTGCACTCCAGCTGGCACGCCCCTGGCAGGCTGCTGCATTTTCTGCCAGTTCCTCCAGAGGAAAAGCATCCAGATCGGAAGTATTTCCCATACAGATCAGTGTGTCGTCAGGAAGTACCAGACTGATGGATTTGATATAGTCGTCATCAAAAATATAAGGATAGAGAGCCTGATATATCGTCTGCTTTCTCTGGGCATTACGGATACTGGTGGGAGCATCCATGATATCGGTGAGATTCGTCTGAATGATGGTATCGGACAGGATCCGGGCAGAACCGGATTCCACGGTCTCCATTCTTGCAGAGACGAAGGAAGATACATAATTCAGAGACTGTGCATTGGAAGTATACAGCTCACGGGCATAATACTGGGAAAGAAGCTGAATGCCCACAACAAAAGCAAAGAACACAAAAAGCAATGTCGTTGACAGGATCAGTAGTATTTTCTTATATAAAGACAGATTATTAAAACGCTGTGATAAATTGCTCATGGAAAAACCTCCGTATCATGGTTATTATATAGTAAAAATATGGGAAGTTCAATTTTCATCCGTGGGAAGAAAACAAAAAGCCGTTTTTTGAACACTCAGAAACCTTTTTTTGAACACGAAATTATGCAAAATGCCATATGGAATATGGAAAAACTGAAAAAAGTATGAAAATGTGACGAAAAAAATGTAAGATTATGGTTAAAAAGCCATTTTTTTGCATCGACAGAACCGTTATTTAACTTTACCATTATGCAAAATGGACATAAAATAAATTCATCAAAACAACAACGAGGGATGTGCAGGACACATACCCGACAGATTGTATGGGAGGTATAACAAATGAAGAAAAGAATGATTGCAGGTCTTATGGCTGTATTGATGACCATGTCTCTGGCTGCATGTGGAAGCAGCGCAGGCAGTTCTGATGCATCTGGCACAGGCTCCGCTGCCACAGGTGATAACAGCGCAGCACAGGCTGCCAGTGGTGACAAAGTAACCCTGAGCCTTTGCTGGTGGGGCAACCAGACAAGAAATGATGTAACCAAGAAGGCAGTTGACCTTTACATGGAACAGAACCCCAATGTAGAGATCAAGGTAGAGTTTACCGACTGGTCCGGCTACTGGGATAAGCTTTCTGCAATGGCAGCAGGCGGCAACCTTCCCGATATTATCCAGATGGATTACTCCTATCTGCAACAGTATCAGCAGAGCGGCCAGCTTGCTGATCTGAGCCAGTTCATTGACAGCGGTGTCATTGACACCAGCAAGATTGCAGACAGCGTTATCGATAGTGGATCTATTGATGGAACCTGTTATGCATTAAGCCTTGGCAGTAATGCTCCTATGATGGTATATGACAAAGAAATCGTAGAACAGGCCGGTGTAGAGCTTCCCGAGCAGCTGACCATCGAAGAACTGTATGATATCGGACAGACCATTTACGAGAAGACCGGTGTGAAGACCTACTACGATGGCGGCATCAATATGATGCAGGTCATCGCAAGAACCCAGGGATCTCATTTGTTCGATGAACTGGCAGCAGGAACCAAGACTGCAAGCGAAACCCACTTCGCTAATGTAGATAAGTTCAACAAGGCGGAATCCGCTATTTCTCCTGATCTTCTGGCAGAGAAGAACCCGGATGTAGTAGAGACCAAGCCTATCATTGACGGAACTACCTGGAATGACTTTTCTTATTCCAACCAGTATATCAGTATTGCCAACACAGCCGGTAGAGATCTGGGAATCACCATGTATCCTACTACCAGCGATGCAACCACCCAACCGATGTTCTTAAAGCCCAGCCAGTTCTTTTCTATCGCCGAGACTTCTCAGAATAAAGAGGAAGCTGCAAAATTCCTGGACTGGTTCACCAACAGCGTTGAGTGCAACAATATCCTGCTGGCAGAGAGAGGCATCCCTGTGAACAGTGATGTGGCAGAAGCAATCAAACCTAATGTGGATGAGAATTCCCAGAAGGTATTTGACTATATCGCAGAAGTATCCAAGATCGCAACTCCTATTGATGATCCCGATCCCTCCGGTAAGGGTGAAGTAGAAGCACAGGCCAAGACCATTGTTGAGAACCTGCGTTATGGAGATACAGATGCAGCGGGAGCAGCAGAAGAATTCGTAACCACATCTCAGAAGATTCTGAGCGAGGCGGCAAAGTAAGACGAGAAGTAAGACTTCTGAAGTAAGACCGTTATAACAAATTGTAATCAAAGGGCGCCTGGATCCCATCCGGCATAGGGCGGGAGCCGGGCGCTTGTTATAGAAACGGCAGAAGGAGAGGAAAAATGAGCAAAGAAAAGACTTCCCCAAAGAGAAAAAGAACATTGGGCCAGTGGCTGGATAGTCCTAACGTATCCGGATATGTGTTTGTCGGACCGTTCATTATCGGATTTCTGGCATTCATGATGGTTCCCATGCTTTTATCTTTTGCATTTTCATTTACAAGATACAATATTTTACAGTCCCCGACATTCATTGGGCTGGAAAACTACATTACCATGTTCACGGATGATCCGAAATTCTGGAAGGTATTCGGTGTCACCATGTATTACGTGGTATTTTCCGTACCTCTTCGTCTGATCATGGCATTGATCGTAGCAATGCTTCTGGTGAAGAGCACCAAGCTGTCCGGCTTTTACAGAGCAGTGTATTACCTTCCTTCCATTATCGGTTCCAGTGTGGCGGTTGCCATTCTGTGGAAAAGAATGTTCGCCAGTGACGGTGTGATCAACGGTCTGTTCGGACTGGATATCGCATGGCTGGGACGTTCCGATACTGCGATCTGGACCCTGATTATTCTGGCAGTATGGCAGTTCGGATCCTCCATGCTGATCTTCCTGTCAGGATTAAAGCAGATTCCCGTAAGCTTATATGAGGCAGCCACCATGGATGGAGCTGGCGGTGTCCATAAGTTCTTCAAGATCACACTCCCCATGCTGACCCCCACGATTTTCTTCAATCTGATCAACCAGTTGATCAACGGCTTTATGGCATTTACACAGAGCTACATTATTACACAGGGAAAACCAAGGGATACCACCCTTTTCTATACTGTATATATGTACCAGAACGCATTTACCTATAACAAACTTGGCTATGGATGTGCACTTGCATGGTTTATGATTCTGGTAGTAGGAATTTTGACACTGATCTTGTTCAAGACCCAGAACAAGTGGGTATATTATGAATCAGAAGGTTGATGGTGAGCGTATGAAAAAAGGATATAAAGAAAAAAGATTTGCTATCGGAGTGATTTATCATATCTTCACCTTCTGTTTTGCCTGCGTGATGATATATCCGTTAGTATGGATGGTACTTAGTTCTTTTAAGGATACCAATGAGATTATAAGAACGGCATCGGAATTGATCCCGAGACACTTCTCTCTGGAGAACTACAAGGTAGGCTGGCAGGGATTTGCCGGATACAATTTCGGAACCTTCTTCAAAAACTCTTTTGTGATCGCAGGTTTATCCACCATCGGAGCAGTGGCTTCCTCTGCTGTGATCGGATACGGCTTCGCAAGAATTAACTTCAAATTCAAGGGATTCTGGTTCGCCTGCATGCTGTTGTCCATGATGCTTCCGTTCCAGGTAGTAATGATCCCGCAGTACATAATTTTTAATAAATTAGGCTGGGTCGGTTCTTACCTTCCTATCATTGTTCCCCAGTGGTTCGGTCAGGGATTCTTCATTTTCCTGAATATCCAGTTCATCAAGGGGATTCCCATGGATCTGGATGAGGCGGCCAGAATGGACGGATGTTCTACCTATACGATCTTCTTCCGTATCATCCTTCCTCTGATCAAACCGTCACTGGTAACCAGTGCGATCTTCTCCTTTATGTGGAGATGGGATGATTTCCTGGCAGCACTGTTATACTTAAGCGATCCTCTGAAATATCCGGTGAGTTACGCTCTGAAGATGTTCTCGGATCCTACCGCAGGTTCTGACTGGGGTGCTATGTTTGCAATGGCAACCTTGTCCCTGATTCCTATATTTGTTATTTTCCTGACTATGCAGAAATATCTGGTAGAAGGAATTGCATCCACCGGTATCAAGGGCTAAAGCTGTTCGGCGGGGAGACTGTTCCGGTTCTCCCCGCTTTTCTTGTTTTCAGATAAAAATCAGAGGAGAGTGTAATATGGACACTGTTAGAAATCGAATCAAAGCTGTTCTCGAAGCCGTAGAGCAGATGATATATAGTGACAGACAACCGGTAATTTCCGTGAAGATCGCCAAAGCGGATTACCATTTTGAGGAGGAATTCCACAGAGAAGGAAAAGATTTCCGGGATTTCGGCCGCAATGAGACCTGGGGAGAGCTGGATCAGCATTATTTCTTCCTGGCAGATGTGGCGATCCCGGAGCAGATGGAGGGGCATACAGTCCGTGCCGTGCTGAATACCGGAGCCACAGATATCTGGAATACGGACAATCCCCAGATCATGGCTTATGTGAATGGCAGATTTGCAGCCACGCTGGATATGAACCATCAGTTTATCATTCTGTCGGAGCATGCCAAAGCAGGAGAGACTTACGAACTGGCTTTTTATGCGTATTCCAGTGCGTATGCAGGCACGTTTACCGGTACGAATTTCTTCCGCCTGGAGCTGGCAGTCTACCGGGAAGAGGCGGCGGGACTCTATTATGACATGCAGGCTGTCTATGAAGCTGCGGATCTTCTGCCGGAGGACAATCTATCCAGGATCGAGGGCTTTAAAGCACTGGAAAGATGCATAAATCTGTTGGATTTGCGCAGACCCGGATCCGCAGAATGCTTTGAGAGCATGAAAATGGCGGCGCAGGAGCTGGAAGGTACTTATTATGCCGACAGAAGACCGAATCCGGTGACGGTGCACAGTATCGGCCATACCCATATTGATGTGGCATGGAAATGGCCCCTGCGTCAGACCAGACAAAAGGCAGTGCGCAGCTTTGAGACGGTACTGAACCTGATGGACAGATATCCGGAATACCGTTTTATGTCCAGTCAGCCACAGCTCTATGAGTTCGTGAAGGAAGATGCTCCCGGGGTATTGGCCAGAATCAGGGAACGGATCAAAGAGGGCAGATGGGAAGCGGAAGGAGCCATGTGGCTGGAGCCGGACTGCAACATTTCCTCCGGAGAATCCCTGATCCGGCATATCATCTATGGCCGCAGATTTTTTGAACAAGAGCTCGGTGCGGAGAAAAATGAAGTATTGTGGCTGCCGGATGTCTTTGGTTACAGTGCGGCGCTGCCGCAGATCCTGCAGAAATCCGGGATTCCTTATTTTATGACCACGAAAATCGGATGGAATGAGTTCAACCGGTTTCCTCACGACACCTTTCTCTGGAAGGGCATTGACGGAACGGAAGTGTTGACACATCTGATTTCTACCAGAAACTATCAGAAGCCGGGTGACCTGAAGATGGTGGGAAACCATTCCACCACTTATAATGGTCTGCAGAATGCCTCCCAACTCATGGGTACCTGGCAGCGGTATCAGGATAAGGATGTGAGCACTGAGGTGCTGACCTGTTACGGCTATGGTGATGGCGGTGGAGGCCCCACAGAAGAGATGCTGGAGCAGAGCAGAAGGCTGGAGCACAGCATCGTGGAATGTCCTGTAGCAAGACAGACAGGGGTGAAGGAATTCTTTCATATTCTGGAAGACAAAATGGACAAAAAGCGTCTGGCGGTATGGGATGGTGAACTATATCTGGAATTCCACCGTGGTACTTATACTTCCATGGCACAGAATAAAAAATATAATCGTAAGGCTGAGTTCAAAAACGGCGAAACCGAGCTGTATGCAGCAATGGCATCACTTCTGGATCAAAAGTATATCTATCCACAGGAACAACTGGAACACAGCTGGAAACTGCTTTTGCTGAACCAGTTCCACGATATTCTGCCCGGTTCCTCTATTAAGGAAGTGTATGAGGATTCCGCCGCACAGTATGAAGAGATTTTTGCTGCGGATGAAGAAATGATGAAAACAGCGAAGAAGAGCATCCGGGAAAAGCTGTTCCGGTATCGTGCGGAGAAGAATGAGGAGGTCTGCGCAGTATGGAATCCTTTGAGCTTTGCACGTACGGCACTGATCCGGAATGCAGAGGGCAGTTGGCAGAAAATAACAGCAGGACCCAGCGGTGTTACTGTGTGCAGAGCGGTGAACTCCGGAGAGGACAACTGTTTCACTGAGCTTGTAATGGAGGAAAACGGACGACCGGTAAGCTTCAAAACGCCCTATTTTACCGTAAGATTTGATGCCAATGCTGAGATCACAAGCCTGGTGGATATCAGGGAGGACCGGGAACTGATCCAAAAGGGCAGGATGGGTAACCGTCTCACCGTATATGAGGATCGGCCGGCAGAATTCGATGCCTGGAATATTGACGAGGGATATCTGGAGAAATCCTGGGATGTCATTGATGTGGAAGAATTCAAAGTATTGGAGAACGGACCGGAGACGGCGGCATTACATGTGCGCAGACGGTTCCAGGATTCCATGATCGAACAGACCATTCGTTTCTACCGGCACACCGCAAGGATCGATTTTCAGACCAGAGTGGACTGGCAGGAACATCAACAGCTGCTCAGAGTATCCTTCCCTGTGGATATTCTGGCACATGAAGCGGATTATGAGATCCAGTTCGGCAATGTAAAGCGCCCGACACACAAGAACACATCCTGGGATCGTGCAAGATTCGAGGTATGCGCACACAAATGGGCAGATCTTTCCGAGCCCGGTTATGGTGTGGCACTGATGAATGACTGCAAATACGGTTATGATGTCCATGAGGGTGTGATGGGACTGACATTGATCAAGTCAGGTATTTTCCCCAATCCCGATGCAGATCAGGGACAGCATGAATTTACCTACGCATTGTTCCCTCATCAGGGAGATTTCCGCAAGGGCAGTGTGGTAAGAGAAGCTTACGATCTGAACTGCCCGATGGCATGGGAGAAGGTACAGGGTATCTATGAAGACAGCTTCTCAATGCTGCAGATAGCAGAGGAAAATGTGATGTCAGATACTGTAAAAGCAGCAGAGGACGGCAATGGCATCATCGTACGTATCTATGAGACTTGGGGAATGCGTACCAAAGTGCATGTGAACTTCCCACTTGCTCCGGATGCACAGGTAACAGTCTGTGACTGCATGGAGAATTTTTCCGGGGTGGAGAATGCGGATATGACCCGTGTACAGGACGGATGGAGCTTTACTATGAAGCCTTATGAAATCAAGACCCTGCGTATTGTGAATGAAAAAAAGTAAGAGGGTTACGAAGGAGAAAATTATGATCAATATATTAGAATACGGTGCAGTGGGCGATGGACAGACCAATGATGCCCCTGTCATTCAGAAAGCAATCGATACGTGTGCAGAACAGGGAGGAGGCGTAGTCCTCTTCCCCGGCGGCAGGACATATTCTTCCGGATATGTGCTGTTGAAATCCAATGTGGAGGTACATCTGGAGCCGGGCGCTGTCTGGAAAGCCAGCAGCAACATAGAAGATTATTACCCGCTGCGCAACAATGGTAAAATCACAGCCCATGAATCCGGCCTGCCTTCTTTCCTGAACAGTGAATATGCAGGACGCCCGTTCCATGCCTTTATCTATGCGCTGGGACAGGAAAATGTGACGATCTCCGGACAGGGTACCATTGATGGCAATGAATCTGTCTTTTACGGAGATGACTCGGGTTATCATATCGAGGGTTCCTATTATCCCAGAGTTCCGCTCCTGCTATTGGAGGATGTAAAGCATCTGACCATCAAGGAAGTCCGCCTGACGAACTGTGCCTTCTGGACAGTGCATCTGGTAGGCTGTAAGGATGTGTTGATCGACGGTATCCGCCTGCTGAATAATCTGAAGATGGCGAATTCCGATGGCATCGATCCGGATCACTGTCAGAATGTCCGGATCAGTAACTGTCACATTGAATGTGGAGATGACGCCATCGTATTGAAAAATTCCGGGGATTATAAGAAATACGGTCCCTGTGAAAATATCGTGGTCACCAATTGTACCCTGGTATCCACCAGTGCTGCCATCAAATTCGGCACGGAGGGAGAGTCTGACTTCCGGAATATTCTGGTGGAAAATTGCTGTATTTCCAGAAGTAACCGTGGAATTTCCATTCAGATCAGAGATAATGGCAACGTGGAAAATGTAATCTTTTCCAACATCATTATGGAGACCAGAAGATTCTCTTATGAATGGTGGGGAAGAGCGGAGGCTGTCTGCCTGACTGCACTGGATCGCAAACCCGGAGTTAAGGCCGGTAAGATCCGCAATATCCGCTTCCAGAATATTACCTGCGAGGGAGAAAACGGCATTTTCCTGCTGGGCAGTGAAGACAATTATATTGAAGATGTGACCTTTGAGGGCATTCGGCTGACACTGGATAAGAAATCCAAGTGGGAGATCAACGGCTACGATAAGAGACCCTGCCAGGGAGAGGGAGAGATCCACACAAAGATTTCCGGAATCTATGCGGATTATGTGAAGAATGTCTCCTTCCATGATATTCAGATCACGAAGAAAGAAGGAATCCTGCCTTTTTACGAGGAGGACGTGACACTGGGAAATGTAGAAAATGTACGGATCGATGTAGAAGAGCCGGAAGATGGGAGCCAGAATGGAGAAGAGTAATAGAAGGATCGCTCTCATCGGATTTGCAATCCTGATGGTCGGCCTGGGAATCAGTGACAGCCTGAGAGGTATTTTCTCCGGCATTTTTCAGACGCATTTTGCATTGACGGCAAAGGGGCTGTCCACGATCATAGCCGTAAGCTATGCGGGAAATCTGTGTTTCCTGCTGGCCGGAGGCAGAATCATGGATAAGATCGACCGTAAAAAGGCTTTTTTGGGATTTCTCGCAGTATGGATGTGTGCAATGCTGGTATTCCTGCTTACAGATAACTATTATGCATTGCTGGTGGGAATGTTCCTGGCAATGGGAGCTTCTACGCTGTTGAATACGTCCATTACACTGATCACACCGTTCATTTTTGCCACATCACCGGCCATGATCGTCAATGTATTGTTCTTCATGCAAGGGTTCGGTACCAGTGGAGGACAGAGTCTGATCGGAAATCTGGCTGACGATTTTGGCGGCTGGAAAGCTGTGACAGGGGTTCTTTTTGCCATCGGCGTTCTGGCGTTTCTGATCATTTTAAAACTGCAGATCCCGGACAGCGGAGAAGTGAAGAAGGCAGAAAAGGATCAGCAGGGAAGGAAAATGAAGGGAAACTACCTTTGGATTGTCATGGTGGTGATCTTTGGTGTATACTTTATTGCAGAACATGGAATGCTGAACTGGTTTGTGATCTACGGAACCAATGCGTTGGGACTGGAGCAGGGAAAGGCTGCCAATTATATGGCGTTGTTTTTTGGCGGAATGACGGTGGGAAGACTGGTCTTTTCTCCGTTGGTTGACCGGCTGAAGGTATTCCCGAGCATTGCCTTGTTTTCTGTGATTTCTGCAGTGCTTTATGCGGCAGGGATCTTCAGTGGGGCACTCTGGATGCTGAGTCTGGCCGGACTGTTCTGCTCGATCATTTATCCGACACTGGTTATGGCCATCGGGAGACTTTATGATCCGTCGCAGGTGTCCACGATGTCCGGATTGATCATCAGTGTAGCATCCCTGTTTGATATTGGATTTAACTATATTTACGGAGACATTGCTGAAAAAACAGGATATGGCAGGAGCTTTCTGATCATGCCGGCAGCAATGATACTCTTTACTCTGTTGTTTGTGCTGGTGTTCCATAAGCGGATCCAGAACAGGGAACAGGCATAGTAAAAAGTTGTAATGGGAGGATGTTAGAATGAAATTAGGCGGAATTGAAGCCGGCGGCACAAAGATGGTATGTGCCATAGGAGATGAGCAGGGAAATATTTTCGACAGGGCAGTATTCCCTACGGAGATACCGGAGAGTACGGTGCCGAAAATGATAGCATATTTTCAGGATAAAGGAATCGAGGCACTGGGGATCGGCTGTTTCGGCCCGGTGGATCTGAATAAAAAATCGGCAACCTACGGCTATATTACCAGCACTCCGAAGCTGGCATGGAGATTTTATGATTTTGCGGGAGCGTTCCGGGAAGCACTGAAAGTCCCTGTAGGTTTTGATACAGATGTCAATGGAGCAGTGCTTGGCGAGGTACGCTTCGGCGCAGCCAAGGGGTGTGAGAATGCGCTCTATATCACCATTGGTACGGGAGTAGGTGTAGGGGCATATATTAACGGTAGACTGCTGCATGGCCTGATGCATCCCGAGGGCGGACATATCTTCCTGCGCAAGCACCCGGAGGATAACTATGAAGGCTGCTGTCCTTATCACGGTGCCTGTCTGGAAGGACTGGCTTCCGGTCCTGCGATTCAGGGCAGGTATGGCAGAAAGGGAGCTGAACTGGCCGGAAGAGAGGATGTCTGGGAACTGGAAAGTTACTACATCGGACAGGCTGTGGCAGATTACATGCTGACTTACTCACCGGAGAAGATCATTCTCTGGGGCGGTGTGATGCACCAGGAGAAGGTTTTCGACATGGTGAGACAGAATGCGGTGGAGTTTCTGAATGGCTATCTGCCGGAGACCAGCCTGCCGAAGGATATGTCACAGTATGTGGTGGCTCCTGCACTGGGCGAGAACCCCGGAATCATCGGTGCAATGTGTCTGGGAATGGATGCATACCTGATGGAATGCGGGAAGAATCTGTGAGGAGGCTTGATGAGGTAGCGGTTGATAATCCAGAGAGGGTGAGATCGCCAGAGAGTTTTCGGCGATCTCGCCCTCTTTTTTGCGGTCCTATAAGGCAAGGATCTCGGGAGAATCCGGTTTCGTCGTGTCGGGGTTGGCACTGCCGAGACGTCGGGGACTGTAAGTGGTGTGTGGAACGTTGCTGGGCAGTTCCAAGATTGCGGAGATGAAAACGTGTAACAAAGATTTGAAATTATGTAATAAATAATCATAATTTTGTCAATACACTTTTGGCACTAAAAGCGAAAAGTGCCGAAAATATTTTGGTGGATGACAGGCATAGAGTATGGCAACAGCAGGTTGCTTTTCATAACATGAATTTATCTATATGATATGGTTATGGTACGATAATGCAGAACAAAATGATTATACAGTAACCCAAACAGAACTTTCCTCTGAAGGGGCACAGTAGCAAAGGCTGCTATTGCGGGTAGGTAAGGAAAGTCGGCCAGACAATCTGAGAGGGTATTGTGTAAGCAATAATTAGGGTATATGAGAATATGATGAGAACCCCATTACTGATAGAAATATCAGTAATGGGGTTCTTTTTTGGAAAAATATTGTGTAGGGGTCATGCCGTAGTGTTTTTTAAAAACCCGGTAAAAATAAGAAACGCTTTGGAAACCACAGGACTTGCTGATGACAGAGAGAGAATTGCCGCCCTGTTCCACCTGGTGTATGGCATGACGGAGGCGAAGCTTATTAATATATTCTTTTACGGTGCGGGATTCTGTCCGCCGGACAGCCCGGTGGACATAGCTTTCGGACACACCGCAGGATTCGGCGATATCCCGGACGGTCTGAAGCGTTGTATAGTTTGCGTTAATATAATTAATGATCCGCTGAAAACCGGAAGCTTTATTCTCACTGACAGAAATTTCATTTTCAAGAGGATACTGATAGCGAAAAGCTGCCAGATCTGTAAGAATCTGTGCAAGCAACAGGTAGGCAGTGGGAGATTTGCAGCAGGAAGCTGCGTTCCAGTCGACGAGCTTTTGTCTGTAATCCTCGGGAATGAAAATAATCGGTGCCTTGAAACAGGTCAGGTAGGAAGATACTACGGCAGGTAAAAAGTATTTTTCAAGATAGACTTTTGAAAAATGGATGCAGATCCCGGTATAATCCGTGTCACCGACGCTTCGGTGAGAGATATTGCTCTCAAACAGGCTTGCCATGCCGGCTTTTACCCGGTAGGTGATATCGCCGATGGTAACCAGACGCTCCCCGGAGAGCAGAATATAGATTTCATAGTTGGTGTGGTGATGCGAATAGGGCATGGACCATCCTTTTTTTGTATCTTCATAGGAAATTTCAAAATCTTCGCATAAAAAAGTTCTTCTATCTGTCATTTCTGATTCACTCCTCTCAGGTATTATGATGTCGGGGTCAAAAGCCCTTAACTTTGATGCCTACGGATTGTTCCGTGCTTATTGGCTTAGACCTTTCGCCCCTGGCATCATATTATATCAAAAAGGTTCAGAATAATGCAATGAATATAAAAAATAGTTCATGATAGTGAATTTAAAACACTAAAGTTAAGCTATATAATGATTCCGTGATCAAGGAGAAAACATCAGAAAATTTACTATGGATCTGCTAGGGGATTTTCTGTATGGAAAAGGGTCTGTGGGATGGAGCTTATATGAGAATATTGTTGAATGGAAAATGGCATGTAGTACTGGAGGACGGAACCACGGGACAGATGGATCTGCCGGGGACGTTGGATGAGAACGGGATCGGACATAGAGATGTGGGGGCGAATCAGTGGCATCCGGATGCGGTACTGGGGAATGCGGCGGGAGAGATAGACAAAGATGCACCGATCGCTACGAGATTTACCAGGCGGCATACCTATGAGGGAGAAGCCAGGATCAGTCGTAAGATAACGGTACCGGATTACGGAACCGACAGGCTGTTCGTACTGGCGGAGCGGGCACGGGCACTCCGGCTGCTAGTGGATGGAGAAGCGTGTGCGGTGTTCCGGCAGGGGACACTAAGTACACCTTATATTTTTGAACTCACCGGGGCGGCACCGGGAGAACATGAATTTACGTTTCTTTCGGATAACAGCTATCCGGGAATGCCCAAAGCTGCCATCTGTTATTCTTCCGCAGCGACGGATGAGACACAGACAAACTGGAACGGGATACTTGGCGAATGCAGCATGTATACCAGACCGCAGAATTTTATAGACAGCCTCCGGGTATATCCGAGAGCGGTGAAAAAGGAAGAGAAAAATAAAGCAGGCGGATATGTGCTGGATGTATGTGTGGAACTGGCACCTGGCGCAAAGAAAGTATATAAAGATGCGAAAATCATATTACAGTCAGAGGCTCTGGCGGCAGGAGAGTTAGAAGACACACAGACATTGACGGAAATTATCAGCTATTCCGGGGAGGGATTAGCGGAAGCCGGAACAGATAAAGAGGAGAATCCGAAAACAATGGAAATCTGGTTCCGTGATCTGCCTCTGCGGGAGAATGTGAAACTGTGGGACGAAGATGAGGGCAATCTCTATGAGATGGCTGTAACCCTGGACAACGGTATGTCAGCAGAAGATAAAGGCGGTAGCACTGCTGAGTGCAGGACCCGTTTCGGCATCCGCTCTTTTGGTGATAACGGCAGCGGCAGACTGGCACTGAACGGCAGGGCAATTTTTCTGCGGGGTGAGGCAAATTGCGCAGAATACCCGGAGACCGGGCATCCACCCATGACAATTCCGGAATGGAAAGAGATGTTATTAAAATATCGCAGTTATGGAATCAACTTTGTAAGATTCCATTCCCACTGTGAGCCGGAAGCTGCGTTTGCGGCAGCGGATGAACTGGGAATGCTTCTGCAGCCGGAGCTGTCTCACTGGGATCCGAAGGATGCCTTTGGAACGGAGGAAAGCTATCGGTATTACCGGGCAGAACTTGTGGACCTATTGAAAACCTATGCCAATCATCCCTCTTTTGTAATGCTGACACTGGGCAATGAATTGCAGGCACAAGATGAAGGCAGAGAACGGATGCGGGAACTGGTCAGAACGGCGAAAAGGATGGATCCGACCAGACTGTATGCGAACGGATCCAATGCCTTTTATGGTGAAGAAGGATGTGACCCGGAGAGCGATTTCTATACATCGCAGAGTTGCAAGGATGTGGTGATCCGCGGAACATTCTCCGGCATGCGGGGGTATCTCAATGAAAACTATCCCTCCGCAGATCGAACCTATGATGAGGCGATGGCAGAGATACGAAAAGAGTATCAGAAGCCGGTATTCAGTTTTGAAGTGGGGCAGTTCGAAGTGCTGCCGGATTTTGAGGAGCTGGAAAGCTTTCATGGAATATCGGATCCGGTGAATCTGAAACTGATCAAAAAACGTGTAGAGGAACGGGGACTTTTGCCCACATGGGAAAAATACGTGGAAGCCACCGGAGAACTGTCGAGGCTGGCATACCGGGAAGAGATTGAAGCAGCTATGCGGACGAGAGAGCTTTCAGGGATTTCGCTCCTCGGACTGCAGGATTTCCCGGGGCAGGGGACGGCACTGGTAGGCATGATGAATTCCCATTTAGAACCGAAGCCCTATGATTTTGCCAGACCGGAAAGGTTCCGGGAATTTTTTCAAGAGTGTAGGATTTTGGTAAAGCTGCCACATTATACCTATGAGGCAGGAGAACGGCTGATCGCAGAAGTGGAAGCAGCGAATTTCGGCAAGAGAAATATCGAAGGAGTATTTTGCTGGACCCTTGCGGGAAAAAAGAGTGTGTCTGAGAATGGAAACTGTGAGCCGGCGGAGATAAAAAGCAAAAATACAGTTATCGCAACCGGAGAAGATACAGAGATAACAATCTGCCGCCCTGGAAGTTATACAGAGGTAGGAAGTCTGGATATTCCGCTCGACTTTGTGGAGAAGAATACCGCACTCACGCTTAAGGTGCGCATCGGTGACAGTATCAGTGCTTATCCGATATGGGTGTATCGAAAGACCACTCCGGTATGCCCGGAAAATGTATATGAGACCAGAGCCTTTGATGTGAAGACGAGAGAAATCCTTCAAAATGGTGGAAGAGTCTATCTGTCTCCGGATGCAGACAAAGAGAGTCTGCCAAATTCCATTAAAACACAGTTTACGACGGATTTCTGGTCGGTGGGAACTTTTGCAGATCAGGAAGGCGGTATGGGGCAGCTAATCGATACGGAGCATCCAATTTTTAAGGAATTTCCGACGGATTTTCACACGGACTGGCAATGGTGGATTATGGCAACGAAGCGGGCGGTGATTCTACCGCATCCCATGAAGACGATCATTACGGAGATGGACAGCTATGCATTCTTGCGTCCCATGGCACAGATGATAGAGTTTCGATGCCTGAAGGGAAAAGTATTGCTATCCACCATGGAATTGCATAAGAGTCAGCAGTATCCGGAGGTGAGGGCACTGCAGGCGTCAATTTATACGTATCTGTCGGGAGAGAATTTTGAGCCGGCGGAGGAAATAACGGAAGAAGAGTTAAGCATGCTGGTGCGAGGTTAAAATAATATCGGGCGGCGGAAAGAAAGCTGCACGGAGATAAAAGGAGGAAACCATGAATAAGGTTCAGGTCTGGGAAGAAAAAGTGATCATTCCCACATACGAAGCAGGAAAGCCGGATAAGAATCCGATGTTTTTGGAGAAACGTGTCTATCAGGGAAGCTCGGGAAGGATCTATCCCCACACGGTGATCGAGAAGATCAGCGATGAGAAAGTGGATAAGGAGTATACAGCGCTTTTTTTGGAGAACGATTATCTGAAAGTAATGATGCTGCCGGAGCTAGGAGGCAGGATCCAGAGAGCTTATGACAAGACAAATGGCTACGATTTTATATATTACAATCATGTCATCAAACCGGCGTTAGTGGGACTGGCGGGACCATGGATCTCCGGCGGTATTGAGTTCAACTGGCCGCAGCATCACAGACCCAGCACCTTTGATCCGGTGGAATATACCTATGCGGAAAATGAGGATGGAAGTGCCACGGTCTGGATGGGAGAGATCGAGAACATGTTCCGTACGGAAGGGGTGCTGGGGGTGACCCTTTATCCCGATAAGGCGTATATCGAATTGTCGGCAAAGCTCTATAACCGTACGAAGGTGCCACAGACCTTCCTGTGGTGGGCGAACCCCGCGGTAGCGGTAAATGATGACACGATCTCGGTGTTCCCGGAGGATGTGACCGCGGTCTATGACCATGGAAAGCGGGATGTTATCAGTTTCCCTTATGCAGAGGGAATCTACTATAAGCATAAATATGACCATGTCAATATTGCACAGTACAAAAATATTCCGGTGCCGACTTCTTACATGGCATACCGCTCGGATTATAATTTTATCGGTGAATACGACTATGGAAAAAAGGCCGGACTTCTGCACGTGGCAGATCACCACATTGCCCCCGGGAAAAAACAGTGGACCTGGGGATGCGGAGAATTTGGCAAGGCATGGGACAGAGCACTGACCGACGAAGACGGCCCGTATATCGAGCTGATGACAGGATGCTTTACGGATAATCAGCCGGATTTCACCTGGATCCAGCCTCAGGAGACCAAGAACTTCAAACAGTATTTTATGCCCTATAAAAATATCGGTTATGTGAAAAATGCCACCATAGATGCGGCGGTGAATGCGGTATATGACGAAGCGGCGGGACAGCTGACGATATCGGCGTATGCCACTTCCGCACAACAAGGTGCACAGATCCTGCTGGTACAGCCCAGAGAAGGCGGCGGACCGGAAAAGGTATGGCATGAGAAACGCGTGGATCTGTCACCGGAGCATACCTGCGAGGTGAAGATCGACCGGGAAAAACTGCAACAGATACCGGCATTTACGAGGGCAGCACAGAATAACACGGAGGCACTCTGCGGTCTGCAGGTATGTGTTCGTGCCGCAGACGGCAGAGACCTGGTCTCTTATCGTTTTCCCCGAAAGATCGAAGCAGAAGTGCCGGAACCGGCCAAAGCGGCACCGCTTCCAAAGGATTGCAAAACAACGGAAGACCTGTTCCTCTATGGACTGCATGTGGAACAATACCGGCATGCCACGTATCATGCGGAGGATTACTATCTGGAGGGTCTGCGCAGGGATCCGGCGGATATCCGGTTGAACAACGCTTACGGAAGATGTCTGCTTCGAAACTGTGATTTTGCAGGGGCGGAAAAGTATTTTCGTAAGGCGGTGGAGAAAGCCATCCGTTCCAATCCGAATCCCTATGATTACGAACCGTACTATAATCTGGGGCTTGCCCTGAAGTATCAGGGGAAGACGAAAGAAGCTTACGATGCATTTTATAAGGCTGTCTGGGGCGGCAGCTTTCAGGCACCCGGATTCTATGAACTGGCCTGTCTGGATGTCAAAGAAGGAAGATTCGCAGAAGCTCTCGAGCATGTAAACGAATCGATTCTCAGACAGTATCATTGCATGAAAGCCAGAGCCCTGAAAGAAAATCTTTTGAAGAAACTGGGAAGAGGGGAGGAAGCTGCGGACTTACACAGAGAAAGCCTGGGAATAGATCCGCTCTATGACAGACAGCCGGAAAAAATAAATCATAACACTCTGCTGGAACTGATGATCGATCTCTATGAGGCAGGAGACTACACGCAGGGAATTGCCCTTGCCGAAAAATGGGTGGAACAGAAATCCGCCAAGGGGGAGAACATTTACCCGCTGGTATATTATTATATTGCTTACGGATATGACAACCTGCCCGGTGCGCAAGCTGCCGGACCGGCAGAACATTATGCGGCATTGGGAGAAAAAGCTGCAGCCGACGGCTGCTTCCCTCACAGAACGGAAGATTATATCGTGCTGAAGCGTCTGGCAGCAGAATACGACCTTGGCATGGCGTATTATTATCTGGGCTGCCTGCTCTATGACAAGAGAGTGTATGGAGAAGCCGTGGCGGACTATGAAAAGGCGGCGCTTAAATACCCGGAGTTCCCTACGGTTCACAGAAACCTGGCGCTGGCATATTACAATGTGAAAAAGCAGCCGCAGAGAGCATATGAGGAATTGACAAAGGCCTTTGCACTGGATGAGACAGATGCAAGAGTTTATCTGGAACTGGATCAGCTAAAGAAACGTCTGAATATCTCCATGAAGGAACGACTGAGCGATATGGATAAACATTTTGTGCTGGTGAAAAGCAGGGATGATCTGTATCTGGAATATGTGACACTGATGAACACCCTGGGAGAAAACGCAAAGGCGCTTGTCCTGATCGAAGCAAGGCAGTTCCACCAGTGGGAAGGCGGCGAAGGCAAGGTGGCAGCACAATACCTGACCGCCCTGCATCAGTTGGCAAAAGCGGCTGTGGTAAAAGGGGACTATGCAGAGGCAAAGTCACTCCTTCTGCGGGCAGTTGGGGAATACCCACACAATCTGGGAGAAGGAAAACTGGAGTCGGCACAGGAAAACAATCTGTACTATCTGCTGGGGCTGGTGCAGGAAAAACTGGGAGAGACAGAGGATGCGTTAGACTGCCTGACAAAAGCCTGTCACGGAGAGTCGGAGCCGGTGGGCATGATGTATTACAACGATCAGCCGCCCGAAATGATCTATTATCAGGGGCTGGCGTACCGAAAGCTTGGTGACGAAGAACAGGCAGTACAGAGATTCTGCAAACTGGTAGACTATGGCAAAGAGCATATAGGCGATGAGATAAAGATAGATTATTTTGCGGTATCTCTACCGGATCTGCTGATCTTTGAGGAAAACCTGAATGAGCGGAATCGGAAGCATTGTCTGTTTATGATGAGCCTGGGACTGCGGGGGCTGGGACAGACGGACGAAGCAAAAGCCTGCGCGGAAGAACTGCTTTCCATGGACAATGCACACCAGGGAATCCGGGTACATGATCTGTAATCACGCATAAAAAGAAATTTTTGATAGATTTTACTGGAAAAGGACATTCAAATGAAAAAGGAAATCTATAGCTATAACAGCGAATACTTAACCTGCAACGGCAGTCCAATCCTGCCAATCATGGGAGAGTTCCATTTCTCCCGTTACCCGGAAAAGGAGTGGAGATCTGCCCTGGAGAATATGAAACTGGGCGGAGTGGAGATCACAGCCACTTATGTCTTCTGGATCCATCATGAGGAAGCGGAACGAGAATGGGATTTTTCCGAAAGGAGGAACCTGAAAGCCTTTCTTAACTGCTGTCGGGAAGTGGGAATGAAGGTATGGCTCCGCATCGGTCCGTGGGCCCATGGAGAGTGCAGAAACGGAGGCTTCCCGGACTGGCTGGTGGAGAAGGAAAGACGGGGAGAACTGACTTTGCGGACGGACGATCCACAGTATCTGAGATATGTCGATGTCTTTTTTACCAAAATCGCAGAGCTGGCGGACGGGTATATGCATAAGGACGGCGGTCCGGTCATCGGTATACAGATCGAGAATGAATACGGACATGCCGGCGGTCCCTCCGACAGGGAAGAGGGTATGGCACACATGCGCACGCTACGTGCCATGGCGGAGAAAAAGGGACTGGAAGCCCCGTATGTGTCGGCAACCGGCTGGGGTGGTGCCTATGTGCCGGGAAGTTTCCTGCCGGTGCTGGGCGGGTATGTGGATGCCCCGTGGGCAAATCATACCCATGAACTTGCGGCAAGTGAGAATTTCCTGTTCCAGCCTTTTCACGATGATGCCAATATTGCTTCGGATTTTTCTGAGGGTCAGAGCGGTTTTACCTTTGATGCCGCGGAATTCCCTTATCTCACAGCGGAGCTGGGAGGGGGACTGCAGGTAACGGCAAACAGGCGCACTTACCCGTATCCGGAGGACATCGAGGCACAGACGATCTGCATGTTGGGAGCCGGGGCAAATCTGATCGGATATTATATGTATCACGGCGGCGTGAATCCCGACGGGAAATATTCCACCCTGCAGGAGTCGAAAGCTACCGGCTATGCCAATGACCTTCCGGTGAAAAGCTATGATTTCCAGACCTGCCTGCGGGAGAACGGACTGCCGTCGGAAAGCTATTACAGACTGCGGAAACACCATGTTTTTATCAAAAATACAGAAGAACTGCTAGCACCGGCAAAAGCATATCTGCCGAAAAATATACCGGGGCCTGCGGGTGCAGAGGATATGGAGACACTGCGGGCAGCCTTCCGTTATAATAAAACGGCGGACTGCGGGTTCTTATTTATCAATAATCACCAGAGAAAACGGAAAATGACGGAGAAACAGATCACACCGGAAAAGCCATTACAGTTTACGGTGACAGATGTTGAAGGAATACAGAGGCAGATTATTTTCGACCGGATTCATGTGCGGACGGATGCGATTCTGGTGCTGCCTTACAATCTGCCGGTGGTAATACGGGGAGAGCAGTTCAGACTTCGGAAAACCAATGCCTCTTATCTGGGATGCTTTGGCGGAACTTATTATTTCTATACGGATGAGAAGCCGGAGGATATTTATTTCGAGTGGAGTGATGGCAATGATCATGCGGAAGCGGTAAGGATTCTTACCATACACGATGCGGAGCATTTTTGTTATGCGCAGGAAGGGGCAGATGAAAAGGGCAAGGTGAGTCTGCTGCCGGATCTGCACTTTGCGGAAGCCGGTAAGGTGCGGATCGCGGATGCCGGACAGGCAGTGGAAAGCATCTGGAACGTATATGGTCAAACAGAACCGAACGTCTATGAATTAACCTTGGAATATGAGTATCACCCGGCGGATGCACTGTCTGGCGATGTCTGGCTGGAACTGGACTTTGGCGGAGACTGCGCCAGACTGTATCAGGACGGGAAACTCCTGGATGACTGGTTCTCCAACGGCGAGTTATGGCGCGTGGCACTGAAACGCTATGGCTATCCGACAAAACTGACCCTGGAACTGGATCCTTTCAAACCGGATGTCTATTATGATCTGCCGCCGAAGCGGGAGAACCGTCTGGCAGGGGCGAGACTGCTGCGGTTAAGTTGACCGGAACCCGGTTTGGCAGGACTCACTTTGGAAACAGAAGGATAGAAAAGAGGATACAGATATGAAAGACATGACACAGGGAAAACCGTTAAAACTGATCATCGGCTTCGCCATACCGATGCTGATCGGCAATATCTTTCAGCAGGTATATAATGTGGCGGATACAGTGATCGTAGGAAGATTCTTGGGAGAGAGCGCGCTGGCGGGCGTGGGAAGCACGGGAACGTTGACCTATTTTCTGCTGGCACTGGTCAGCGGCATGTGTAACGGCGCAGGACTGGTGGTTGCGCAGTGTTTCGGCTGCGGGAATAAAGAGCGTCTGGCGAAGACGGTGACAGCACTGATCTGGGTGGCGGGAGTGCTGACCTGCATCATGTCACTGATCGGTATTTTCGGTGCGGAATTTTTCCTGCGGCTTTTAAGCGTGCCGGAAAATGTTATCGGCTATTCTGCTACGTATCTGCATATCATTTATACTTTTGTTTTCGGCAGTGTGGTCTACAACGGCTGTGCGGCGATCTTAAACAGTGTGGGGGATTCGAAGACTCCGCTGCGGGCGGTGATCGCTTCCTCGGTAGTGAACATCGTGTTTGACCTGTTTTTCATCATTGTGTGTAAGATGGGAGTAGCGGGAGCAGCTTATGCGACGATTCTGGCACAGTGTACTTCGGCGGTGATCTGTTTTGTGAAAGTAAGACAAGTGAGAGAAGAGATCGGATTATCTCTGATGAAATGGAAACCGGAAGTCCATTATATTCAGCTGGTGGTGAAGACCGGATTCCCGGCGGCATTCCAGTCCTGCATGATCGCACTGGGCGGAATGAGCGTCCAGAGACTGGTGAATTCCTTCGGATCCTCTACCATGGCGGCCTATGTGGCGGCGAACCGTGTGGACAGCGTGGCGATCCAGGTCATTGTCTCCATCGGAACGGCATTGTCGGTATTTACCGGGCAGAATATTGCGAAGAATCAATATGACCGGATCCGGGAAGCCCTCTATAAGACGTTGGCGGTCATGGTGGGAGCCAGCGTCTGTATTGCGACACTGGTGCTGATCTTCCGGGTACAGCTGATGAGCCTGTTCCTGGATGCCGGCGAATCGGCAGAAGCCATCGGCATCGGCTGCACCTATCTGACCATTATCGGCGTGGCTTATGTGATCGCGGGGGTGATGCAGAGCTGCCAGAATGTGATCCGGGGAGCCGGAGACGTCAATACCTGTATGGTAGCGGGACTGACGGAGCTGTCCGGCAGGATCGTGTTCGCGTATCTATTGTCCGGAACCCTGGGCGTCACGGGAATCTGGATCGCCACTCCTCTGTCCTGGAGTTGTGGCTGTGTGATTCCGGTGATCCGGTATTATTCCGGCAAATGGAAGCACAAGAGGCTGGCCTGATGACCGGAGTGGCCGGAACACAGAGGGGCTATTCCGGCCGCATCCATCCGGCAAATTCCAGAATGGACTGGTTCTCAGCCTTTTTCTCGCTCTGCTGCATCTGCTTGCGGTATTCTCTGGGAGACATCTGCATAAGTTTGATAAAGTAGCGGTTGAAACTGGACACGGAATGGAACCCCACCATCTCGGAAATGTCCAGAATAGAGTGTTCCGTACTGCGTAACAGAATACAGGATTTTAAAATCCGGGTGTTGTTGACGTAGTCTAACGGTGAAGTTCCCATAATATCATGGAAAACCCGGCGGAAGTGCGTCGGGCTCCAGTGGCAGAGATCGGCCAGATATTCGATCGAGAACTGTTGCATATAATTTTTCTCAATATATTCCAGAGCGGGTGAGATCACCAGAGAGTTTTCGGCGATCTCGCCTTCTTTTTTACGTTCCTGTAAGGCCAGTATTTCAAGAGAGTCCGGTTTGGCCGTGTCGGGATTGACACCGCCGAGACTTTCGATCCGGTACAATTCAATATAAAGGGAGCATAACAGGCTTCTGGCACTGATCTGATAGCAGGGATTCTGCTCTTCCAGCTCGTGGATGATATGAGATACCAGATAGTTGATGTGGGGAAAAGCCTCTTTGCTGAAAATATAACGGAATGCTGGGAAACCGTCCGTGGACAGGTCGTAATTTTTCCAGGAGGCGGGGAGGAGATTGCGGAACAATTCCTTCGGATCCAGGAAAAGATAAGACCAGTGGCTTTTCGTGCCTGGTGCACTGTAAGTGGTATGTGGAACATTGCGGGGAAGAACGGTGACATCTCCGGCATGGAAAGTCTGTTTTTCTCCGTTGATCTCCAGCGTACCGCTGTCGGAATGACAGATCCCAATCTCCAGACAGTTATGAAAATGAAGGCTTCCGCTGGGAATATCGGAAATCTTCCAATAATCACCGGACAGAAGCAGTACCGGGAAGTGTGTTGGCAGATAATAACTTCGGTATTCTGTGACAGCTCGTTTGGATTTCGCCATAGTGTGCCTCCTGTTCCAGAGTTTTCTGAATAGCTTTGTGCATCCTGTATGATGATGCAACGGAAAGACATGCTGCAGTAGAAATAATGTCTATACATTATATATAACAATTAAAATGGATAAAATCAACCATTATGTTGCGAAAATGACTTTTTTAGGGTTGGCAATGTTTCCGTGGAAGAGATTAAAAAAGGCTAAAAATACCGTGAAACAGCGAATCCTACAGCAAAAACGCTCCAAAATTCACGCAAAATTTACGAAAATGCAACGAAACTTCAATACTTACGAAAAACGACCATGATCTATAATGATCGTTTTTGCATAGTTTTTTATAATGATTGATTAGAAAAATATGACAACATGTATGATAATGTACTTACAAAGTTACAAAAAGTGTACAAAGTGACGAGAAAATATAGCTGACACTTGAGGAGGTTCGACATGGCGAAGAAGAATGCAGCCAATGTGGTGGGAGTGAAAACGAAAACCACGTGGAAACAAGCTTTTAAAAGAGACTGGCAATTGTATCTGCTGTTACTGCTTCCACTGATTATGGTATTTGTATTCAGTTACGGAGCATACCCGGGATTGCGGATGGCCTTTATGGATTATAAACCGGCGAAGGGATATGCAGGCAGCGAATGGGTGGGCATGAAGACATTCGTTAAGATATTCAAGGATGCCGATTTCATGAGAGCACTTCGCAACTCCATAGTGTTTAACCTGGCGGATCTGATCATCGGTTTCCCAATGCCGATCATTCTGGCACTGATCCTGAATGAATTAAGATATCCGAGATTCAAGAAAGTGTCCCAGACGATCCTGTATCTGCCGCACTTCCTTTCCTGGGCCATCATCGGAAGCGTAGCCATGACAATGTTCCGTCCGAACTCCGGTCTGGTGAACATTCTGCTGACCAACCTGGGAGTGATCTCCGAAGGAATTCCTTTCCTGAATGAGAAATGGCACTGGGCAATTACATATCTGCTGATCGGTGTATGGCAGACGATGGGATGGGGCACGATCCTCTACCTGGCAGCGATCACCGGTATCAACGGAGAATTGTACGAAGCAGCCATGATCGATGGAGCGAACCGTTGGAAGAGAATGTGGCATATCACACTTCCCGGTATCAAGAGCACAGTAGTAACACTGCTGATCCTGAACCTCGGACGTGTCATGGGAAGTAACTTAGAGCGTCTGACCGCATTAGAAAATTCACAGGTCAAGGACTTCCAGTATCAGCTGGCTGTCTACATTTACAACAAAGGTATTGGAGCCGGAAAATTCAGTGCGGCGACCGCAGTTGGTCTGTTCCAGTCATTGATCGGATTGATCCTGGTTCTGTTATCTGATAAATTCGCAAAGAAGCTTGGCGAAGACGGATTACTGTAGGAGGTGAGAGAGATGAAGAAAAAAGAAGTTAATATTAATGAAGAATCTACCTCCGCAGGCGGAGCACATGCGGTCAACAAATTCCGCATCAGTGATTTCGTCATGATGGCAGTGATCGTCATCCTCTGCGCCAGCTGTGTATTACCGTTCTTACATGTAGCAGTAAAATCCATATCCGGTAATACCGCAGTAATGTCCAAGAGCGTTTACTTCTGGCCCAAAGACATCACCTTCGATGCTTACAAGAAGGTATTTGCAGATAACTCCATGACCTACTCCATGATCTTCTCGGTGATCGTTACCGTGATCTTCACCGCTCTGGGAATGCTGGTATGTACTTGTGCCGCTTATCCTCTTTCCAAGAAGAGACTGAAGGGCAAAAAGTTACTGACTTTCCTGCTGATGGTACCGATGTACTTCAGTGCCGGCATCATTCCCAGCTACCTGTTATATCAGAAGCTGCATGTGCTGGATACCATGTGGGTGTTGATCTTACCTCTGATCTATTCCCCGTACAACATGCTGATCATGAAGAACTACTTCCAGAGTACGATTCCCGACAGCTTAGAGGAATCCGCTTTCCTGGATGGCGCAAGTAACTTCCAGATCCTGAGCAAGATCGTATTACCGCTGTCCAAACCGATCCTGGCAACGTTGTCTCTGTTCTACGCCGTAGGCCGTTGGAACTCTTACGCAGACAACATGTACTACACCAAGAGTGCTAACCTGAAGCTGATCCAGTACAAGTTATATCAGTTGGTAGCATCCGCAGCAGAAGCACAGACTTCCTCCCTGGCAGATACCGGCAGTGCGATCCAGTCCACTCCCGAAGTATTACAGGCAGCAAGTATCATGTTTGTAACAATTCCTATCATTATTATTTATCCTTTCCTGCAGAAGTACTTCGTACAGGGTACCATGATCGGAGCAGTTAAGGGCTAAAAGTTAAAAGGAACAAAACAACCAAGTTAGTTTTCCCCAAAACCGGGGGTACACATAAAACTATGTATAATTTTTAAGGAGGATTGATTTATGAAGAAGAATACTCTTCACAAGGTAATGGCAACAGCACTTGTTGGTGCTATGGCAATGAGCACTCTGACCGGATGCGGCAGCAGTGCGGACAACACAACCGCAGATGCCGGAACAAAGGAATCTGTAGCAGAGAGTTCTGCAGCAAGCACAGATGCAGGAGCATCCACAGCAGTAGCAGGTATTGACGGATGGGAGGCTTTCGCAGACAATGTTACTCTGCAGATCCCCGTATACGATCGTGGTTCTTCCGGAAACGGATGCTCTGATGTAGAGAACAACTACTGGACCAACTGGGTACAGGAGAACTTCGGTGATAAGTACAACATCACGGTAGAATATGTAGGAATTACCCGTAGCGACGTTATGACTGATTACGCTATGCTGGCAGCAAGCCAGAGCCTTCCTACCATCTGTATGGAATATGACTATGATAAGCTGGCAAGCTGGCAGGCAGACGGCTATCTGCAGACCTACGATGTAGAAGAGTTCAAGCAGATCGCTCCTACTTACTGGGAGACCATGGTAGAGCACGGCAACGATGCTTACACCAAGCTGGATGATGAAGATTATCTGGTACTCGGTTACAGACCTTACGGTAACACCACTTATACTTGGTGCACTTTCTATCGTCAGGACTGGCTGGAAGAAGCTGGCTTCTCTGAGTATCCCGTTGGCGACAACACCAAGCTGTTAGAGCTGTATGCAAAACTGGTTGAGAACGGCCATCAGTATCCTTTAAGCGGTAAGAAAGTAAGCGGCGCAGGTATTGACCAGAACTATGGTTACAGAGATTATCCTCAGGATGAGACCACATGGGCAACCACCGGTGACTACCAGATCCCCGCTCTGTCCACCGAGGCTCAGAAGAGATTCTTAAAATGGGAGAACGAGCTGTACAACGATGGTTACTACAATCCTGAGTACTATCTGAGAGATGCTTCCGAGGCAGAGGCAGACTTCATCAACGGTGAAGCATTTACCTGGACCGGATATATCTCCTCCAGCATGAACGTACTGAACTCCTTCTATGATGCTAACCCCGATGCCAAGCTGGCAGTAGCAGTGACTCCTTCCACCTGGACACAGGATGAGACCTGGGGATCTTCCGCTTCTTACAGACCCGGAACCAACTTCGGTATGATGATTGGCTTCGCTAACGATGCTACCGAGGATGAAGTAAAGGCAGCTATGATGTACCTTGAGTGGCTGAACCAGCCCGAGAATCTGTTCACTATGCAGTGGGGTATCGAAGGCGTGAACTTCAATTATGATGATAACGGCGATCCCGTAGCAGTAGCAGATCAGACCGGTCTGGCTGAGCAGCAGGGACACAACAACAACGTAGACTACTGGTGTGCAGTAACCGCAGTTAAGACCCTCGGATCTATCGAGAAAGATATCCAGGCAGTTACCCCTCAGGGTATTCCTCAGGACTTCTATGATCAGATCCTGGCTAACTACAACGGACAGGTTGCTATCTATGAAGCAGGCAAGGCTAACTCCGACTGTCTGTTTGCAACCGCTATCGATGCTGTTACCGAGTACAACCAGACGCTGTATGATCTGTATACTGAGTACCGTGACAAGCTGACCATGTGCCCTAAGGACCAGTTCGATTCTCTGTATGAAGAACTGAGCCAGAAGTACCTGGATGCAGGTTATCAGGAAGTTATCGATGAGAGACAGGCTGCTCTGGATGCAGGTAACACCACCAGACTTCAGTAAGTAAAAAGTTTTATTACAGGAAGTACATACAGCCCCCAGGCATGAATGGCTTGGGGGCTATATTAAAAATGCAACTATTCAGAGCCATGTAAATATTATTCAATGGGCGTCGAATGCTTGCATTCGTAAGAACATTTGATAATATTTATAGGGCGAAGTTACTTTATGTCCTTTTCCGACCGACTGTTTTACAATAAAAACAACTGTGGGAAAAGAATATAAAGAGCCAAAAGGCAGAAATGGAGGAGCTATGTTAAAACTGGAATATGATAAGAAAGAAATAGAGGGAGTCATTGACAAGATCGTCAAAAAGACTATGAATATGGATCTCACCTGGGACTGGCCCTGTGGTGTGGCATATTACGGAATCAGCGATGCCTATGAGAAGACAGGCAAGAAGGAATATCTGGATCTGTTAAAGGATCGTATCGACGAACTGATCGATCTGGGACTGCCCAAGGTATGGACAGTAAACGCCTGTGCCATGGGACATTGCCTGATCACCTTATACCAGGCCACCGGAGAGCAGCAGTATCATGACATTCTTATGAGCAAGATCGCTTATTTAAGAAAAGATGCCCTGCGTTTCGGAGATCATGTATTGCAGCACACCGTATCTGCCAACAACGATTTCCCGGAGCAGTGCTGGTGTGACACTTTGTTCATGGCAGCGTTCCTGATGCTGCGTGTGGGCGTGATGGAACACGATGAAGAACTGATCGATGATGCCTTGAACCAGTACTACTGGCATATCAAATATTTACAGAATCCAAGCAGTGGACTCTGGTATCACGGCTATGACAATATTGCCGGAGATCATATGTCCGGCATCTATTGGGGAAGAGCCAATGCCTGGGCAGCATTTACCATGTCGCAGGTAGGCGGTATTCTGCCTCAGTGCTATCTGTATCCGAAGTATATCGATGTGGCCGGCTCCTTAAATGAGCAGTTGGCAGCCCTGAAGGTATACCAGACGGAGAATGGATTGTGGAGAACCGTAGTGGATGATCCGGAATCTTATGAAGAGATTTCCGCATCTGCAGGAATTGCCGCAGCAATGCTGACCAGAGGCAATCCTTTACACAGCAAATATATCAACAAGGCCATCAAGGGCCTGCTTGCCAATGTCAGCGAGGATGGTAAGGTGATGAATGTCTCCGGCGGAACTGCCGTCATGAGAGACAAGGAAGGATACAGAGGCATTCCCAAGGCGTATATTCAGGGATGGGGACAGGGACTGGCACTTTCCTTCTTTGCAACCTTGTTAATTTCCGATGATATTGAGAAGGATGGTGCGTTATAGATGTTTCGCAGGAATTTCCTGTTCGGAAAGGATGGAGGAACAGCCAATCTGATCGATGTGGGCAGCGAAGACCTCTATCAGCCGGGCAAAGGTTACGGTTTTGTAACAGAAAAAAACAGAAGAGAGCAGAAGTTGCTGCAGATCCGGGAACTGAATTCCTCTTTTGATACGATGTACTGGTATCAAAACGAACAGCTGTCCTTCCTGAAGGAAGATGAGAACGGCTGCTATCTGGATTCTGCGGAAGAAGTGGCAGCGTTGGAGAGGCAGTCGGGAGAACCGATGTCTGGCTCACCCAGGAGGATTCCGCTGATCTTCAAGGTAGATGTACCCAGACAGGGGAACTACAGGATCACCCTGACCATCCGATCAGAAGAGGAAATGGGAGAGATACTGATCTTCACCGGAAGAAGACGGCTGGCTTTTCATGGCACAGTGGGAGCCGGAGAGTTCACTTATACAATGATTACAAATGTCTGCGATATTGTACCTGTGGGTTATTCCCGGATTTTTGCGGATAAGACTGTGGATATTGCAGTACTGGCGGACAGACCAAGGATCAGTGCTCTTACGGTAGAAGAGGTGAACGGTCCTACGGTTTATCTGGCGGGAGATTCCACAGTGACAGATCAGCCCGGAGATTATCCCTATTATCCAGGCACCTGTTACTGTGGCTGGGGACAGATGCTTCCGGCATATTTTGACACACGTGTGGCAGTGTCGAATCATTCCCACTCCGGACTGACTACCGATAGCTTCCGCAAGGAAGGGCATTATGCGGTGATCTCTCAGTACAGCAAGCCGGGAGATTATGTGTTTTTCCAGTTCGGGCATAATGATCAGAAGCTTCCCGGGCTGCAGGCAAAGGGCGGATACCGGGCGAATCTGCAACGCTATATCAAAGAAAATCAGGCAAAGGGGGTCTATCCGGTATTGGTGACACCCATTGCAAGAAATACCTGGAGACTGCGGGATCAGACTTATCTGGATCTGCTGGAGGAATTCGCGGATGTATGTCTGGAACTGGGAGCACAGTACGGAATTCCGGTGCTGGATCTTCATGCCCACAGCAAGAAATATGTGTTGGAAAAGGGCTTACAGGATGCCAAACCCATCTTTTTCCCCGGGGACTATACCCATACCAATGACTTCGGTGCTTATAAGATGGCAGGATATGTGGCACAGGAGATCCGGGAGAAATGCAAAGGTCATTCTGAAAGAGCCTACGCTTATCTGGCAGAGTGCGTGACGGATGGTTTCGGCGCATGGGAGCCTGTGGGACAAATCAATGTTCCTAAGAAACCGGAGATCTACAAGGACATTCCGGATCCTGCAGGAGATCAGGTGCTGTTGTCTGAGGCAGAGCAGCTGGAACGTGTGGTCAGACTGTGTCTGAAAGAGGAATTGCTGTAACAGGACAGATATTGTACTGGAAAATAGAAGTGAAGAAATGACAGGAATGAAAAATAAGCAGGAATATGAGGAGGAACTCAGAATGGGAAAAGGTGGTTTTACCTTACCGGGAGAATCAGGATATGAAGAACTGACTCTGAAAATGGCGGAAAAATGGGGAGCAGATGTGATCCGTGACAGTGATGGGACCGTGCTTTCCGACGAAATCACCCATGCCGGTTACGGAATCTATTCTACCATTTGTATTATCAGAGATCACAATGCCTGGGCAAAGGAGAATCAGGACAAATTACAGCAGACCTTCCTGTGCACACCGCCCCAGGTAGCAGAGAGTGACACCCTGACCATCGGACTGATGGACAGCTTTTTTGCGGAGCAGTTCCGGATCAATGATAGCGCAGAGAGTCTGGAATATTGGGAGATTTATGACAGAACTACCAATGTGAAGATCGACAATGCGGACTGGAGCTATGACAAAGAGAAGGGAAGCGTGTCCCTAAGCGGCATCATCCCTTTTCATAAGTATACAGTAAGCTTCTTAGCCTATCGTATCTGGGAAGAAATCTCTATGTACAATCATACTACGAACCACTGGGACAAGGAGCATCTGATGCAGATCGATCCCAGATATCCTGAGACTCAGGAGTATCTGCTGGGCTGGATGAAGCACTGGTGTGAGACCCATCCGGATACCACGGTGGTGCGCTTTACCTCCATGTTCTACAATTTCGTATGGATCTGGGGCAGCAGTGAGAGGAACCGGAATCTGTTCTCTGACTGGGGTTCCTATGATTTCACTGTGAGCGTTCCTGCTTTACAGGAGTTCGAGAAACAATACGGATATCGCATGACAGCGGAAGATTTTATCAATAAGGGACAGCTGCATGTGACTCATATGCCTGGCAATGCGAAAAAGGCGGATTGGATGGCATTTATCAATGATTTCGTTATTTCCTTTGGCAGGAAGCTGATCGATATGGTGCATTCCTACGGCAAAAAGGCTTATGTCTTCTATGACGACAGCTGGGTAGGCGTGGAGCCTTATAATGGCAGATTTCAGGAGTTTGGTTTTGACGGACTGATCAAATGTGTATTCTCCGGTTATGAAGCCAGACTGTGTGCGGGCGTGGATGTGCCTACACATGAACTGCGTCTGCACCCCTATCTGTTCCCGGTGGGGCTGGGCGGTGCTCCGACTTTCATGGAGGGCGGCAATCCCACACTGGATGCGAAAAAATACTGGAACAGCGTAAGACGTGCCCTGCTGCGTGCGAAGATCGACCGGATCGGTCTCGGCGGATACCTTCATCTGGTGGAGGGTTTCCCGGATTTCTGTGATTATATTGAAAAAGTGGCAGATGAGTTCCGTCTGATCCGCAGCTTCCACGATGCGGGAGAACCTTACCGCATCAAGACCCGTGTGGCAGTGCTGCATTATTGGGGAAGCTTACGTTCCTGGACCTTGTCTGGACACTTTCATGAGACTTATATGCATGACCTGATCCACATCAACGAAGCTTTGTCCGGACTTCCTGTGGATGTGAAATTTATTTCCTTTGAGGATGTAAAAAATGGTATACTGAAGGATGTAGATGTCGTAATCAATGCAGGTAGAGCCGGAAGCGCCTGGAGCGGCGGGGATGCCTGGAAGGATGAGGAGCTTGTTACTGCACTTACAAAGTGGGTACACGAGGGAGGCTGCTTTATCGGTGTGAACGAGCCTTCCGCTGTGGAAGGATATGATACGTATTTCCGTATGGCACATGTGCTGGGAATTGACGAGGACACCGGCGCAAGAGTCTGTCACGGCAGATGGATCTTTGAGACAGCGGATCCGGAGCATCTGATCCCAGAGGGCGCAGGTGTGGAAGCGAAGGAGAACCGGTATCTGACGGATGGAAAAGCACAGGTACTTCTGGCAGACGGCGGGAAGCCACTGATCACCCTGAATCATTTCGGCAAGGGACTGGGAATCTATCTGTCTTCCTTCCAGGTGAACCTGTGGAATACCAGAATGCTGTACCAGCTGATCCGTTATGCCGGTGGAGAAGGCACCTCCGGCAGCTATATGACGGATAACCTGTATACGGAATGTGCTTATTACCCGGAGAGTAAAAAACTGGTAGTCATCAACAACAGTGACACCGAGCAGACCACCACTATCCCCACGGAAGCGGGCGCATGTACGGTAACCATTGCACCTTACGACACTACCTTTGTAGAAATCAGATAACCAACGATAACGATCAGGGCGGAAATCCTGTGTTCGTTTTCTGAGGGAGCAGAACGCAAAGGAGGCAGAGAATGCATAACGAAAAAGAAAGACCTACGGAATATTTCCCGGACGGAACTCCCATAGATGACTGGTTTTATGATATAGGGATGCCGGAGCTTGAGGAACTGGGCAGACCCTATGTCCTCACAGAGTACGGGATCTGGGACGACGGAAAAGTTTATACCAAAGAGATCCAGAAGGTGATCGACCTGGCGGCAGAAGAGGGCGGTGGTGTCCTGGTGGTGCCGCCGGGAACCTATCTGACGGGAGCACTTTATTTCAAACAGGGAGTGAATCTCTATGTTTCCGCCGGTGCGACGTTAAAGGGCAGCGATGATATCTCGGATTATGATCTGGCCGAGACCCGGATTGAGGGAGAGACCTGCCTGTATTTTACGGCACTGATCAATGCGGACGGTCTGAATGGATTTACCATGTGCGGACCGGGCACTATTGACGGTAACGGACTTAAGACCTGGAAAGCCTGCTGGCTGCGCTGGAAATGGAGTAACGGCACCAACAAGGATGGTCAGAGACCCCGGCTGGTCTATCTGTCCAACTGCAGAAATGTGCGGATCGCCGGTCTGAATTTACAGAATTCCCATTTCTGGACCACACATATTTATAAATGTGACCATGTAAAATACTTGAACTGCCATATTTATTCCCCGGCAGGTCCTGTTGCGGCACCCAGTACGGATGCCATTGATATCGATGTGTGTACGGATGTGTTGGTGAAAGGCTGTTATATGGAAGTCAATGACGACTCTGTGGTGCTGAAGGGCGGTAAGGGCCCCTGGGCGGACAGCCAGCCGGAGAACGGCTCCAATGAGCGGATTCTGGTGGAGGATTGTGTCTATGGCTTCTGCCATGGGTGTCTCACCTGCGGTTCGGAATCAGTACATAACCGCAATATCATCATGCGCAGGATTCAGATCAAGGGGGCAGCGAGACTGTTGTGGCTGAAAATGCGGCCGGACACCCCGCAGCACTATGAATATATCACGGTGGAGCAGATCGAAGGCCGGGTAAAGGAGTTCCTCAAGATTTATCCCTGGACCCAGTATTATGATCTGAAGGATCGGAAGGACCAACCGCTGTCTTATGCGGAGCATATCACGATGAAGGACTGTGACTGCGTCTGTGATACCTTTTTTGATGTGATGCCGGATGAGAGCCAGTATCTGCTTTCCGATTTTACCCTGCAGGATCTGCGGATCAGGGCAAGAGTGGATAACTTTTCGGAAGACAAGTTAAGAAGTGTAGTATATGAGAATGTACAGGTGGAAGAAAGTACGGAGCCTGCGGAGAGCTGGCATGAAGTGAAGGGCTTCCAATAATGAACCAGCATCGAAAGGTAAATTTACTTTAGTGCCTGCCATTTTGGAAAAATATTTTTTGAACACTTTTTTGAAAATTCAGAAAGTTATCCACATCGTATGATTGCACGGGGGCGTTTTTCAAAAAAATGTTTATAAATTTCATTTTCCTCTTGGAAGGCATCACCTTCTTTGCTAAAATAATCTCAGTTGTGGATTGCTTTATGCAATTCTCTTTTATATGATGTCGGGGTCAAAAGCCCCCGACTTTGATGCCTACGGATTGTTCCGTGCTACGCACTCCCACAATCCTACCCAATATTCGCATATCGTGGGATTATCATCCCACTTTTATGCTCATATCGGGGCGGGTCCTAAGGTCTTTCACCCACCTATGAGCAAGCTCATGTGGGCTTAGACCTTTTGACCCTGGCATCTTTTATATTTTATAATGAACGCTCTGCAGGAATCGCACTGCGACGGAATGGCGTGATGCCGCAACAGTGGTAGGAAACGGATGCCTGCCACAGAAAGGATCAATATGGCAAAGGTTTATATTAACGAAAAGAACAAAAAGGGACATATCAATCCGGAACTTTACGGCAATTTCTCTGAGCATCTGGGAAGATGTATTTATGAGGGATTGTATGTAGGAGAGGATTCCGAGATCCCCAATACCAAAGGCATGCGTAATGATGTGGTGGCAGCACTCAAGGAGATGAAGCTTCCGGTACTGCGCTGGCCCGGTGGGTGCTTCGCAGACGAATACCATTGGAAGGACGGCATCGGCCCGAAGGAGAACCGCAAGAAAATGATAAACACTCATTGGGGTGGTGTGACCGAGGACAACAGCTTCGGTACCCATGAGTTCTTCGAACTGTGTGAACAGATCGGTTGTAAGACCTACATCAATGGCAATGTGGGAAGCGGTACCGTACAGGAGATGTCCGAGTGGGTAGAGTACATGACTTTCGACGGGGTATCTCCTATGGCAGACCTGCGTAGAAAAAACGGCAGAGAGAAAGCATGGAAGGTGGATTACTTCGGTGTCGGTAACGAAAACTGGGGATGCGGCGGCAATATGACCCCATCCTACTATGGCAATCTGTACCGCAGATACCAGACCTATGTGAGAAATTATGATCAGAAGCACCCGATTTTCAAAGTCTGTTGCGGCCCCAATGCGGGAGATACTTATTGGACTGAAAATGTGCTGAAGACCTGTTTTGAAAATGCACCGGAATGGATGCATGGCTTTATGGACGGACTTTCCCTGCATTACTATACACTGCCGGAGGATGACTGGTCTCACAAGGGAAGTGCACTGGACTTCGACGATGCAGCATGGTATAAGACGCTGGCAAAGGCTTTTAAGCTGGATGAACTGATTCATAAGCATTCTACGATCATGGACAAATATGATCCTGAGAAGAAGATCGGACTGATCTGCGATGAGTGGGGCACCTGGTATGATGTGGAGCCCGGCACGAATCCCGGATTTTTATACCAGCAGAGTACCATGCGTGATGCTCTGGTGGCCGGACTGTCTTTAAATATTTTCAACAAGCACTGTGACCGTGTGAAGATGGCAAACATCGCACAGCTTATCAACGTACTGCAGGCAGTGATCCTGACCGAGGGACCGAAGATGCTGCGTACCCCGACTTACCATGTATTCCATATGTACAAATACCATCAGGATGCGGATCTGGTGGAAAGCTATATCGATGGTGTGGAACAGATCGGTGAAGATGAAAAGTTCAAGGTTCCCCATTTACAGGAATCCGCTTCCGTGGATAAGGACGGTGTTGTGACCATCACCCTGAACAACCTGTCCATTGATAAGGCAGAAGAGGTGGAGATCGCTTTCGCAGAGTGTGATCCAAAGCACGTGACCGCTGCGATACTAACCAATGATATGCATGCTTACAACACCTTTGAGGATCCCGATAAGGTACACGAAGAAGTATTTACGGAGTATAAGATCGCAGATGGCAGGATCACCTTTACCATGCCGGCATGCAGTGTCGTTATGTTCCGGATAAAATAAGCGATAAGAACAGTTATGGAAGAAGAACAAATAAGAGAAACAATAAAATATTCCTGTCGGAAATGTCTGTTGCGGGAAATGGACAAGAATGCCTATATGGAGAATCTGTATGCCTACATAGACAGGATCGAAGAGGATAGTAAAGCAGATAAGGCGGTCTATGAAGACCGCCTTGCTGTATGTAAGGAATGCAAATATCTGAATGAGGGCCTGTGCGGTGCCTGTGGCTGCTTTGTGGAACTGCGGGCTGTAATCGCCGTCAACCGGTGTCCTTATGAGAAGTGGTAACTTCTAAGATCAAAGGGTTACCTTCTCAGGAACATATTTTTTCAGGGCTGCAGCCACGGCCCCCACACCGGAGCTTAATTCTGCAAAATACTGTTTTACCAGAGTATCCATGCCGATGGCGTGGAGGTTCACACCGAATATTTTCTCATTGGCAAGTAATGCGTCCAGCTTTGACAGATCCTTGGGAGAGAAACTAAGTTCGTAGTCTGCAACGTACTGACGGGCTTCCTCTAACAGGGGGTCGGAGCTGGGCGTAAATTCTCTGCCCTCATCATCGATTCCCATGAGATACCGGAGCCATCCGGCATAGACCAGAGGAATCAGCTTCAGGTCTTCCGTATGCAGGTCTGGAGAAGCTTCGTAAGCTTTGATGGTCTCGCCGAAGCGGATGGAAAGCTTCTGGGAGGTATCGGTAGCGATTCTCTGGGGAGAATCCGGCAGGAAGGGATTGGGGATCCTCACATTCACCACTTCGTCAATGAATTTCTTCGGATCCAGGATGCCGGGATTTACCACTACGGGAAGTCCTTCTTTGTAACCGATGACTTCCACCATATTTTTCAATAACGGGTTCTTCATCTCTTCGGAGATCAGGGTATATCCCAGAAGGCAGCCATAGATGGCCAGTGCGGTGTGCAGAGGATTCAGGCAGGTACATACCTTCATTTTCTCCACTTTGTCTACGGTCGCTCTGTCGGTGAAGATGATGCCGCCTTTGTCCAGTGCGGGCTTACCGTTCGGAAAAGCATCTTCAATGACCAGGTATTCGCATTCTTCCGCATTGACAAAGGGAGCGATATAGGTGTTTTTGGAAGTAACTACGGCATCCAGACCGCCGATATGATCCTCGGCCAGCATAGCTTCTACTTTGGCATCAGGTCTGGGGGTGATCTTGTCGATCATGCTCCAGGGGAAGGTGACTTTCGTCTGGTCATTGACGTAGCCTAAGAAGCCGGCTTCCACCAGTCCGTTGTCGGTCCATGCCTTGGCGAACGCATTGACAGCGGCATATAATTTGTCACCGTTATGGGAGCAGTTGTCCATGCTGACCATGGCAATGGGGAGCGCTCCGTGAGTGTATCTGGTATAAAGCAGGGAGACTACCTTGCCCAGGTAGCTTTCGGGGGCTTCGGGACCTTTTTCGAAGTCAGCGGCTACTGCGGGGAAGAATTCTCCTTTGGCATTGGCGGTAGCATAGCCTTTTTCAGTGATGGTAAAGCTGGCCATCTGGAGAGAAGGATTTTTAAAAATCTCCCGGAGACGTGCGTATTCTGCTTCGTTTTTACTGTCCAGGATCAGAGACTCCATGATGCTGCCTACGATGGTCTTTTCCACGGTGTTGTCGGCTTTTAAGGTGGCGAGAATGCTTAAATTGTCGTGGGGACGGTAGCTTTTTTCAATGATCTCGTAGTCATAGCCTTCCGCTGCGATGAGACCGGTATCCAGAATGCCGCTGTTTAACAGATTCTGAGCTACGTTGGCCTGAAAGGCACGGAAGATATTGCCGGCACCGAAGTGGATCCAGTGGGGATGTTCCACGGTGTTTTTATGAACGGTATCGTAATCGAATTCCGGCAGATGATAACCGGCAGCGAGAAATGCGTCCCGGTCGTCATGAAGACTTTTTAAGGTAAGTTCCATAATGGTTTCCTCCAAACTGATTTATGAGTTTTCAGGTGCGATGATTATTTCTGCTTATGGGACTTCTCGATAGCTTCCCACAGACCGTTTAAATAGGTGGCGCCTAAAGCTCTGTCGTACAGTCCGTATCCGGGCATGGCCACTTCATCCCAGATCATACGTCCGTGATCGGGGCGGATGGGACCGTCAAAACCAATATCATAAAGAGCCAGCATGATCTCGTACATATCGAAGGTTCCATCGCTGGACAGATGTGCAGCCTCCTCAAAATCAGTAGGAGAGTTGAACTTCAGGTTTCTGACATGGGCGAAATGAATGCGGCCTTTCAGGGAGCGGATCATATCCGGCAGATCATTTTCCAGGTTGGTGCCGTAGGAACCGGAACAAAAGGTAACGCCATTGTGAGGGTTATCTACCATCTTCATCATACGCAGGATATTCTGCTTGTTGATGATGATACGGGGCAGTCCGAAAACACTCCACGCAGGATCGTCAGGGTGGATCGCCATGTTAATGTCATATTTATCACAGGTGGGCATGATACGCTCCAGAAAATATTTCAGGTTGGCAAAAAGCTTTTCATCATCCACATCTTTGTACATTTCGAACAGTTCTTTGACATGAGCCATACGCTCAGGCTCCCAGCCGGGCATTACAGTGCCGTTCATATCGCCGGCAATGGATTCGAACATTTTGGCCGGATCAATAGCGTCTACAGCAGCCTGATTGTAAGCAAGGACTGTAGAACCGTCGGGACGCATTCTGGCAAGCTCGGTGCGTGTCCAGTCAAAGACCGGCATGAAATTGTAGCATACCATATGGATGCCTGCCTGGCCGAGCCGTTCCAGGGTAGTGATATAATTCTCTATATATTGTTCACGGTCGGGAGAACCGATCTTGATGGCATCGTGAATGTTGACACTCTCGATACCGGCCAGTTGTAAGCCGGCAGCTTCAATCTCAGTCTTTAGGGCCAGGATGTCATCCATTTCCCAGACTTCTCCGGGAGCGGTGCCATAGAGAGTGGAGATGACTCCGGTGACACCGGGAATCTGACGGATCTGTTTTAAGGTAACCGTGTCGTACTTGCTGCCATACCAGCGTAATGTCATTTGCATAATAGAAATCCTCCTTGTAGGGAATGCTTTGGTTTCGTTTTTTGCTGTCTTAAGCATAGCAGAATGGCAAATGCATTAAAACTGCATGAATTGCTTGAAATAGTGCAAAAATTGCTATATAGTAAGACAGGGGATATAAACCATGGAAAATAAAAACTGAACAGAATGATACAGGAGAGAAAATGGATGGTCGTGAACAGAAAAAGCAGCCTGCGCTGCAGGGATGCGGCGGACGAACGGCAATATATGTTGAGCGGTGACTATGAGGTCTATGAGAAGGTAGGGGAGCCTGTCGGAGCGGTGTCGTTCCATTATCATGATTTTTATGAGTTGATCTATATTATAGAGGGGGAATTTTCTTCCCTGATCGAGGACCGGGCGGTGCGGATGCGGAAGGGAGATTTCCTGTTGATCGATAAAAATGTCATGCACAAATATCATCCCACGGAGAAGAAAATGGATTCGTCCCGCCGGATCATTTTGTGGATCAGTGATCAGATGCTGCGGGAGCTGGCGGCGGGAGAGCCGTTTCTTGCAGAATGCTTCTGGGGAGCGGGGCCGAAACTGTATCATTTCCCCATTTATTATGAGGAAATTTTGCGTGGATTTCTGCTAAAGCTTGCTATGTCGGAGATCTTAGAGGGGGATGATGTCCAGAACTGCGGAATCCGTAAGGTCATGGACAGAGGCAATTTGAGCCTGTTTTTTGGGTATCTGAATGTGTTGTGTAAACGGGAGGAATATTTGTCTTCCACACAGGAGATCGTGGATCATCCTCTGGTGGAGCAGGTGACCGGCTACATCGAGACCCATCTCAGCCAGGAGATCACAGTGGAGGAAGTGGCGGAGGCCGTGCACATGAGTAAGTATCATTTTCTGCGGAAATTCAAGGAGATCACCGGCATGACGGTGCATAACTTTATTGTGAACAAGCGGATCATTTCCGCCTGCCAGGCCATGGCGGAGGGGAAGAACATTACTGAGAGCTGGCAGCAGACCGGCTTTGCGGATTACTCCTCTTTCCTGCGGAATTTCCGGAAAATCTATGGCATTTCCCCAAAAGAGTACCGGGAAAATAACCGCAGCTTGATTATTTCCCAGTAAAGAGGTCGATTGCCGGGGCACCGGCAGCATGAAACAGAATGTGGAAAAATAGGATTTTAATTATGCTAAGTAAGCTCATTTAATGCAAAAAATATCATAATATGTTATACTGTATTTGTTATGCGCTGAGCACTGAATGAAGAGAACAAATGATAGAAGAACATAGGGATGTTATGATGGAAAATTATCAGGAAAAGTATAAAAAAGAATTACACCAGCAGGAGATCAACTCAAATATACACACACTAAAAGGTTTTTTCTGGATTTTTGTGACTATTCTGCTCCTCTGGATGTTGACATTAGTGAGAATCTTTATTGTGGATTCCAGAATCTTTACCATGGCAGCAGGGGTGTCGGCGGTGATGGGAATTCCTGTTTTATACATTTATAAAAAGGTGGATCTGTCAAAGCATTGGGTAAAGTATGTGTTTTTGACACTGATCTGTATGATATCGGCAGTCATTGCGGCATTTTTGTCATTCCATGCGGTGCTTATCTATGTGCTGCCGTTGCTTTTGGCGGTACAGTACCGGGAAAGGATGACACTGTGGGTTACTTATGTCGTGAATGATGTGACTATGACACTGAGTATGCTGGCAGGGTTTTATCATGGAATCTGTGATCTGAATCTTCTGCTTGGCAGTAATCATACCAGAGACTGGTATATGGAGCAGTGGGGGGCAGGAACACTGCAGTTTAGTCTGGAACCTGATCCTGTATTTACTATTTTGTTCTACGGAGCTTTGCCACGGGCAGTGATCCTTCTGGCATTTACCTTTGTTTTGCGGTATATCAGCATTACCAGCCACGAGGATGCACAGAGGATCGCCGACCTGACGTATCGTAAGGAGACTGATCTGGGAACCCATGTGTATAATAAGAACAAATATGAGGAAATGATTGCTGACTATTATCTGGGGGTTGACAGACTGGCTGCCATTTTCTGGGATGTGAATAATCTGAAATATGTTAACGACCAATATGGACATGCTGCAGGGGATGTGCTGATCCAGACGTTGTCTTCCGTATTATATGAATTATCCACGGACAGACGTAAGGTCTATCGCATAGGCGGAGATGAATTTGTCATGCTGATCGAGAATCCGGTAGAAACAGAGATCGAGTCAATGGTAGAGTCTGTCAGTGCTGCATTGCAGGAGAAAAACAGTCAGGGCGAGATGCCGGTCTCCAGTGCTGTGGGCTGGGCAGAAGGCTGTGGTGTGGATGTCCGTAAGATCATCAATGAAGCGGATGCAAAGATGTATGAGAATAAGACGCGTGGAAAGGAATGCAGAAAATAGGATGGCAAACTGGGTAAGTGCAGGCTGCGGTGTCATTGCAAATGAGCTGGCGCAGGCTATGGAAAAAAGAGGACAGAAACTGTATGGTGTCGTGAACCGGACGCCGGAGAAGGCAGTGGCCTTTGCGGAAAAATACGGTGTGCAGAAGGTGTTTACGAGCTTTCAGGATGTATGTGCGGATCCTGCGGTGGATATCATTTATATTTCCACACCCCATAACACTCACATTCACTTTCTGCGGAAAGCGCTGGCAGCCGGCAAGCATGTGCTGTGCGAAAAATCCATTACGCTGAATTCCGAAGAACTGGAAGAGGCAGTGCAGCTGGCGAAGGAGCATGGTGTGGTGCTGGCGGAAGCTATGACTATCTATCATATGCCGATTTATAAAGAACTGAAAAAACGCATGGATGCCGGAAAATTCGGAGAATTGCGTGTGATACAGATGAATTTCGGAAGTTATAAGGAATACGATATGAAGAACCGGTTCTTCAACCGGAATCTGGCCGGAGGAGCATTGCTGGACATCGGTGTGTATGCCCTTTCCTTTGTCAGAATGTTCTTAAATTCCTGCCCGGATCAGATTACTTCGCAGGTGAAGCTTGCACCTACCGGTGTGGACGAGCAGGCGGGAATACTTCTGATGAACCGGGAGCAGGAGATGGCAACGGTCACATTGTCCCTGCATGCCAAGCAGCCCAAACGTGGCATGATCTCTTTTGACAAGGCTTACGTGGAGATGTATGAGTATCCCAGAGGGCAGAAAGCAGTGATCACGTACACGGAAGACGGACACACCGAGGAAATTGTGGCGGGAGCTACGGCAGACGCACTGGGATACGAGGTGGAGGATATGGAACAGGCCATCGCCGGACATCCGGAATTAATGAAGCTTGAGCTTACCGAGGATGTTATGAAAATGATGACCCGGATCCGAAAAGACTGGGGACTGACTTATCCAGAGGAAGAGCATGCCACGGAAAAAATCTGAGGAGCATCCCTGATGCAGATCCTGACAGGCTCCATGATCTCTGTGGTGATCTGTATGGCAGCATTTGTATGGATGAAAAAACACCCGGGAAATGCTGACTTCCGGGTGCTTTATCTTATCTCGCTAAACTTAGAAGAATTTTTTGCAGCGCATAAGAGTCACCATCCATAACTGTAAAGCGGGCTTTTTTTGGTGGCTCATCTGCGGAACCGGAAGAGGTGGCGGTGTGCAGGTAACAGCAGTCGATCCCCGCAGCTATAGCACCTGCCAGGTCTCTGGTACGCTCGTTGCCGGTCATCAGACAGGTGGTGAAATCTAATCCGTAGCGGTCAAACAGGATCCGGAAAAAGGCGGGATCCGGCTTGCAGCAGCCCTCGTCAGAGGAGATAAGGATACCGTCGAACAGATCCCAGAGTCCCAGCGAGCGCAGCTCGTATTCGGTGAAGATCCGCTGGGCATTGGACAGGAGGTAGATCCCACAGCCTTTTGCATGGAGCTGCTGCAGTGTGCCGATCGTGGCGGGATAGCATTGTAAAATATTGAGGGATTCGATCCGGAAGAACTGACCGGTAGCGGTCAGAAGAGCCTCTGTGGGTTGGATCCCTTTTTCGACATAAAGAGTTCGAAAAATATCTGCGGCGCAGATCTCCGGACAGGTGTAAGATGAGGGAACCTTGCTGGCAGCCGTTTCCAGCTGGCGATATCTGTTCCTCAGTTCCCTCCCCGTATAGGAAGCACCCTGGAAGGAATAGAACAGCGCAAGCCTTTTCCAGAGGGAAGTTTTATTTTCATTAGTGTGGATGTCTACTAAGGTGCCGTAGAGATCAAAGATAAAATTATGATACATGGAAGACCTAATTTCTTGTGGTGAAAAACCTTATTCCAGGGAAAATCAGGACGGCTCTTTTCTCAAGCGGAGGCAGAGCCGATAGATATAGTATAGCATTTCTTGCATTTTTCAACAATTAAAAATATAATGACACTAGGGGCCCTAAATTTTTTATTTAAATTCCACTGCTCGCTTATGTGGTAGAATTTACTCCCGCACAGTTGATATTTACTCTTTCATATAAGAGTGATAGGCTTATCTTTCCTTCTGACAGCAGTTGGAGGAATAATACTATGAGTAAATATATACCCGGTAATCAGAAACACTTAACTCTGGATGATCGTATTTACATCCAGAATGAGCTTTCCAAAGGTACTTCTTTTAAGGACATCGCACGCTTCCTCTGTAAGGATCCCACTACCATTTCCAAAGAGGTGAAAGCGCACCGCCTGTCCGACTGGTATCACAAAGGTACCTTTTATAATGCCAAAAACTTTTGTGTCCACCGCTACCATTGTAAAAAGACCAATGCCTGTGGGAAAATCCTTCTTTGCGGTATCAAGTGTACTTCCTGCCCTACCTGCAACCAGACCTGCCCTGACTTTGAAAAGGAACGTTGCAGCAGGCTCGATAAAGCTCCTTATGTCTGCAATGGCTGTGATAAACAGATTTCCCATTGCACCATTGCTCACAAATACACTTACAATGCCAGGTTTGCTGACCGCAAATATCGGGAATGCCTTAAGGAGTCCCGCTCCGGTATCAGCATGACCAGACAGGAACTTCACCAGAAAGACAGGATCATCAGTCCTCTGATCGGGCAGGGACAGTCTCCTTACCAGATCATTACGAACCATCCGGAACTGAAGCTGTCTGTGCGTAGCGTTTACACCTATCTCGACATGGGAATCCTGACCGCAAGAAACATTGATTTGAAGCGTAAAGTGAAATTCAAACCACGAAAGGTTCACAAAACACAGATCTCTGACCGCCGTGTTTTCCAGAACCGGACCTACGCCGATTTCCAACAGTTGGAACTGTCTTCCTTTGTGGAAATGGATACCGTGCATTCTGCCTCCGGTTCCTCCAAAACGCTGCTTACTTTCTTTTTTACAAGAGAAAAGCTGTTTCTTGCATTCCTGATGAACCGTAACACAGAGGGTGCTGTAAGACTCATCTTTGACCGATTGGAAAAGCGCTTTGGTACTTATGATTTTCAGACACTGTTTGAATACATTCTCACTGACAGGGGATCCGAGTTTGGAGATCCGGAATCCCTGGAAACCGGTTTTACAGGGATCCAGCGTACCAGTATCTATTACTGCGACCCTATGCGCAGTGGGCAGAAAGGCGGTCTAGAGCAGGCACATACCATGCTCCGGATGATCCTGCCCAAAAAGACAAACTTTGAGTTTCTGACCCAGTGGGATGTCAACCTGATCGTAAGCCATATCAATTCCACCCCGAGAGAAAGCCTTCAGGGCAGAACCCCTTACGATGTAGCACTGGAAACTCTGGGAGAAGAAACCTTAAAAGCATTTCAGCTCAGGCGCATTGCCCCTGACGAGGTCAATCTGACGCCCAAGCTGATACGCTTTACCCGATAATTCATTGAAAAAACCTGCTGTCAGACTGGAAGTAAACTTTTCACATTTTTTGAATGTGGCCGGTGGAATTTAGCCTGACACACTACCTTCCAGTGGCTTGTTTGCTATACAGAAAAACAGAGAATTTCGCCATGAATTACTATGATTATAACAGAAATCCAATATTTTTTCTCTAAAATTATTCGATTTCAAGCAATTTTTAAAGACACGGTGGAATTTACCTGTGCACTGGAATTTAAAATTTCAAGTCAGCTGACACTAGGGGCAAAAGGTCTAAGCCCACACGAGCTTGCTCATAAGTGGGTGAAAGACCTTTTGACTCCGACGGAACTATTCAGAACCATGAAATTATGAAGCTTTTGAACCGCTGGATAAAGAAAACAGGAGCGACCGGCGGTATGCAGGGAGAGTACCGATGATACGAAATACTGGTCCGGGGAAGAGACTTCTGGCAGCAGGGATTGTACTTATACTAGGCATGACCGGCTGTGGAACAGACAATGAATTATCTCTGACAGGGACGGAAGAGACAGGAATAGAAGTAATGGCCACGGTGGATTTCACAGAAGAGGCTGCCACCGGGGAGAATGCACCGGATGTCACGGATGGGGATGCCGCCGCCGGAGATGCAGAGCAGACTACGGCGGACCGCATGGCCGGCCGGACGAAGGTGAAAGGCATTTACGTCACCGGCCCGAAGGCTGGCAGTGCCGGAATGGAAGATATGATCCGCCTGGTGGATGAGACGGAACTGAATGCCATGGTCATCGACGTGAAAAACGACGAGGGAAATTTGACGTTCCGGCTGACTAATGAGGAGATTCCACAGGACATTCCCGTGCTGGACCGGATATCCGAAATGCAGGCCGGAATACGTTACATCCGGGACATTCAGACAATGATGCAGGAATTGAAAGATCATAATATATATACCATTGCGCGGATCGTATGCTTTAAGGATCCCATTCTGGCGGCGGCACAGCCGGAACTGGCACTGACGAAGCCGGACGGTAAGCCGGTGACAGATGCCAATGGACTGGCCTGGGTAAATCCCTACAGGCAGGAGGTCTGGGAATATCTGACAGAGCTTGCGGAGATGGCGGCAGATCTGGGTTTTGATGAGATCCAGTATGATTATGTGCGATTCCCGGTAGGTTCGGATGCCGATGCGGCGGATTACGGTGTGGATATGGAAGCTTATCCGAAGCGGCAGGCCATACAGGATTTCCTTTCTTATGCGGGAGACAGACTTCATGAAAAGGGCTGTGTGGTCACGGCAGATGTCTTCGGCACTATTATCGGCAGCGAGACGGATGTGCAGACCGTAGGGCAGGATTACACGGCACTGGGACAGACAGTGGATGCCATCAGCCCTATGGTATATCCCTCTCATTATGCTAACGGTGTGTTCGGTCTGAAGGTACCGGATGCCCACCCTTACGAAGCAGTATCGGCCGCCATGCAGGGTTCTGCGGAAGAACTGCAGTCGATCCCGGAAGCGGAACGGGCCGTGGTAAGACCCTGGCTGCAGGCATTTACGGCCACCTGGGTTCCGGGGCATATCTCCTATAACGGAACCCAGATCCGGGAACAGATTCAGGCGGTCTATGATGCAGGATATGAGGAATGGATCCTGTGGAATGCAACGAACCGCTATTCTCCGGATGGATTACTTGCCGCAGGAGAAGAGAAGCAATAGCGGCAGAAGCTGGCTTTATAACAAATCCGGGCAGGAGCACAGGCAGGAGCCCGGTCTGATAGGAGCATAAGATGAAAGTAGTCAATAAGATCATGATAGGAATTGCAGTGTTGTGTCTGCTGTTGTGTGGCGGAATCCTGGTATTCGCATTGAACCCCGATATGACCAGTTCTCTGGCGCAGAAACTGTATGGCAATACAGTGGATATGCCCCCTGGGACCGAAGAGACCGGGGAAGGACAGACTTCCGGGAATGGAAATATCAGTGTGACGCTTCCTAATGGTATGCCGGGGGAAATGAACGGCTACGTGGCGCCGTCCATGGATCAGATGCAGATTCCGGAGGATGTCAGCGGCAGGACAGGATTTACTCCCGTGCAGCCGGAAGAACAGCAGATTCCGGATCAGGAAGCACAGAATCTGAAGGAAACATTAGGTTCCGGAGAAACGGGAGAGGGGCTGTCATTTTCCGCAGAGGAGTATCCGTATTATCAGATGTTGTCGGAGAATCAGCAGTCCGTATACCGACAGATTTATGCCAACGCACAGAATCTGACGGAAAAGTTTGCACCGGAGAAGACCGTGTCTGCCAGTGATGTAAAGACAGCGTTTGAGGCGATGATCGGTGATCATCCGGAAATGTTCTGGCTGGAGACGGGTTATTCCAGCAAATATCTGGCCAACGGGCAATGCGTGGAGATCGATTTAAAATATAACAGTACGGCAGATGATCTGGAGAGCGCAAAGCAAAGATTTGATGCGGCGGCACAGAATCTGATTACCGGGGCAGCGTCCCTTGACAGCAATTATGAAAAAGAGAAATATGTGCATGATGCACTGGCATCGGCAGTGACCTATGATCTGACAGCGGATATGAACCAGAGTGCTTACAGTGCACTGGTGAATGGGAAGAGCGTGTGTGCCGGTTATGCCAGAGCTTATCAGTATCTGTTACAGCAGCTGGGAATTCCCTGTTATTACTGCACCGGTTATTCCGGTGGGGATCATGCCTGGAATATCGTGAAGCTGGAGGATGGTTATTACAATGTGGATGTGACCTGGGATGACGCAGCGGCCATCCGATATGACTATTTTAACAAGACGGATGCAGATTTTGCCTCCACCCATGTGAGACAGAATCTGTCGGTGTATCTGCCGGCCTGCAACGGTACCGCTTACAGACAGGAAAATACCACAGGGGCAGCGGGTACCGGTCAGCCGTCTGAAGCAGGTGGAGCCACACCGGATCCGGACGCAGGCACCACGCCCTCCGGCGGTCAGACAGACGGGAGCGTTACAGATCCCGGACAGCAGGGAGACGGTACGCAGGAACCGGAGCAGCCTGGCAGCTCTCTCAGTGATTATATCAATCCGGATCCTCAGGAGCCGTTGCGTTATCCCTCCGGCAATACCGCAGGCTCTGCAGGCAATACCACAACTGCCGCTACGCCGGAGCCCAGAGCCGATGCGCTGACGGATTTAAGTTCCTATTATGAAGACTGCAGGAAGCAGCTGACCGGCCTGGGAAGTGGTGACCAGCATTTTGACAATGTTGTGCCTAAGAGCCTGTGGAGTACCATTGAGCAATCCTATCATACCGGAGCCTACGAGCAGGGATATGTGGTGGATGTGTTGAAAAATCTCGGTATGGAGTATTTTGCAATACAGCTGCAGCTGGTGGATATCGGAGACGGATATTACAGAGTGTATCATAACGTTGTGACCTATTAGGAAACAGATAAGAAACACTGGTATCGAAAGGTATCGGTGTTTTTAAATCATAGAAATAAAAATAAGAATCATTACTAATATTATTGACAGATAATTCCAACTGTGTTATTATCAGGATAAAGAAAATAAGAAATGTTAAGCAAATAAAATATGGTAGATAAGAGATACTAAAAAGGAAGCGAAACAGGCTGAAGGAGAAAAGGAGAGAATATAATGAATAACAAGGCAATGCACAAGTTAAGTTATGGATTATATATCGTAACGACGAAAGATGGAGAGAAAGCAAACGGTTGTATCGTCAATACTGCGATTCAGGCGGCATCCACTCCGAATCAGCTCTGCATATGCATCAATAAGGCAAATTATACCCATGATATGGTGTTAAAGACCGGCGTGTTCAACGTATCGGTGCTTAGTAAGACAGCACTATTCCCTCTATATCAGCGCTTTGGTTTCCAATCCGGCCGGGAAGTGGACAAATTCGCAGACTACACAGCGTATAAAAATGCGGAGAATGGCGTGCCCTACATCATAGAAGGCACAAATGCTTATCTGGCGGTAAAGGTCAGTCAGACCGTGGATCTGGGATCCCACACCATGTTCATTGGTGAAGTGACAGAGATGGAAGTGTTAAGCGAGGAGCCATCGGCAAACTATGAGTACTATCAAGAAGAGGTAAAGCCAAAGCCGGAGGAAGTGGGAAAAGCCGCAGACGGCCAGACGGTATGGCGCTGCACCATCTGCGGTTACGAATACGTGGGCGAGGAACTGCCGGAAGATTTTATCTGTCCGCTGTGCAAACACCCAGCTTCCGATTTTGAAAAGGTGATCAAAAATTAATCCAGTGGTTTTAATAAGGTGAAATGACTGCGCTGTGTCCGGAGGATGCCAAGCTTTGTGAGCTTGCCCAGCTCTGCGGACATGGCGCTCCTTTCTACCCCGAGATAATCCGCCAGCTCCTGCCGGTTGAAAGGGATGGTAAAATCGTTGCTCCTTTTCAATTTTGCCTGATCGGTAAGATAGGCCATCAGTTTTTCCCGGGTGGTCTTACGGGAGGTATATTTGATCTTCTGATTCAGATACATATTTTTCTGCGCTACGATTCCTAGGAGATTGCGTATCAGGGTATGATGGAAAGTGCAGCTGTTGTCGCAGGTGTTTAACAGTGTTTTCCCATTTAGGAACATCACTGTACAGTCCTCTGCTGCCACAATATCCACGGGAAGATATGGAATTCCTGCACAGGCAAAAGCCTCCCCAAACAGGGAATCCGGGGGGATAGAAGCGGTGATATTGCGGTTGCCGTAATAATCGTCCTGTAGGATGTGAACGGAGCCGGATTCGATAATGCCGATGAAATCCGCAGGATCACCGGCATGCTTGATGTATTCTTCCTTTTGATAGGATTTCGTATATGCATTCAGACGCTTCAGCATAACAGGGATATCTTCGGGTAAAATATTTTGAAAAAGAGTGCTAGTCATAATGAATTCTCCTTTTGTTGGAAAATCAACATACTTGATGGGATGATTCTAGTATAATCACCTCAGAAAGTCAAGGAGAGCTCTGGTGGGAGCATGCCGGGCAGGCACAATAACGATGTGTTTAAGAAAGGATGGACAACGATGTATAAAAATATCGACAAGCAGACCAAATTAACTCTGAAGGAGCTGGTGGAATACCAGGAGGGCCAGGTAGTCAGCAAGACTCTGGTACAGAACGATTATGTGAGCATGACAATCTTTTCCTTTGACAAGGGCGAGGAGATATCTACCCATGCAGCAGGCGGAGATGCCATGGTGACCGTTCTGGAAGGCAAGGGCAGATTTACCGTAGGCGACGAGGTATTCTATGTGGAAGAGGGCGAGACACTGATCATGCCCAAGGATATTCCTCACGCAGTATACGGTGAAGAGAGATTCAAGATGCAGCTGACCGTGTCTTTCTAAATTATAAGTCGTGCTGTATATACCGCTTGTGTGGAACTAATATTCATGCAGGCGGTACTTTTTTGCCCTTTGTGTTCAGAATTTTACCGCTGGAGCTGGGCGAGAACATGATGGTGCCCATAGGTTAGACTGGTTCACTATCGGTTCTTTTTATGAGGCCATTGGTCATAAGCTGGAAGGAAAAGCGCTGCTTACGATTAATCGCAGGACGCTGGAGAAGATGATTTTGTATGCGAAGAAAATAATGATTTTGTTGGAAAAACAACATAACATCCGGCTTAAGTCTGTTATGGTATTCGAAGAGACAAAGAGAACAGCAAAATTAAGGAGGCAACATGATTCGAAAAATCATTCATATTGATGAAGAAAAATGCAATGGTTGTGGTATTTGTGCGACCGCATGTCACGAGGGTGCGATAGATATTATTGACGGCAAGGCAAAGCTGGTGAGAGAGCATTTCTGCGATGGCTTCGGTGACTGCCTGCCTGGATGTCCTACGGGAGCCATCACTTTTGAAGAGCGGGAGGCGCCGGCCTATGATGAGGCGGCAGTAAAACAGGCACAGCAGCTGAAACAACAGGAAAAGATGCAACGGGAAGGTATGCAGATTCCCCATGGAGGATGCCCAGGAAGCAGAATGCGTCAGATGAACCGGACGGAGAACGCAGAAATTGTGGCAGAGAGTAGTGCGACAATGAAATCCCAGTTGTGTAACTGGCCGGTCCAGATCAAACTGGCACCTTTGCAGGCACCGTATTTTGACGGGGCAAAACTGCTCATCGCGGCAGACTGTACCGCATATGCTTATGCAAATTTTCATAAGGAGTTCATTCGCGGCAAAGTGACGCTGATCGGCTGTCCGAAGCTGGATGCAGTGAATTACAGCGAGAAGCTGACGGAGATTCTGCGGAACAACGACATTCAGTCCGTGACCATCGTGCGCATGGAAGTGCCCTGTTGCGGAGGACTGGAAATGGCGGCAAAGAAGGCTATACAGGACAGCGGAAAGTTCCTGCCCTGGCAGGTAGTGACCATCTCCATTGACGGAGAGATTTTGGAATAAACAGGATTGTCTGTACGGAAAGCAGGCATCTGAAAAATGGAGGTTTGTAGGAAAATGCAGGGAGACAGAATCATCAGCGCCCTGATCGGCTTGGTGGGAGCCGTGTCTAATAATGGCAAAACAGAGCGGACGGACAGTGTGGTCAGGGAAGCATTTCTGCGGTTGACAGATGGCGATAGCGAAGAAGAGACAGTCCAGAAGATTCATGCGGAGAAATTCGCCATTGCACCGGACTGCGCTAACTGTCTCAACCCCTGTGGCAATACTTCAGATTACGATATGGCGCAATTTTACGCAGCAGATGCGAAGATCATCGCGGCAAAGCGGGATCTGATTGAGGCTATTTGTAAAAAAATGAGTTCATCGGAGATCATTCCGGAAACAGTGTATCAGGGAATTGCTTATCTGGGATATGATCTGGAGCCGGAGGCTTATGCGCAGATACAGCAGAAGATTATGTGCTATGATTTGATTCAATAAATAGAGAGTTAGTGAAATAATCCCGTAGCCCTTGGCAGGGTATAAGAAACGCGGCACGCTCGCGCTCTGTCGCAGAGCGTAGCGGTACATAAGCGGTCACAGTACGACCGCTAAGTACCGACGTCTGCTTACGGCACTGCTTATTCTTATACCCAGCCGGGGCTACTGTTTTTTTAAAACTTTCCAAAATGCAGAACGCCCATGGCGGACGGAATGTCCTTCCGAGGATGTTTGTCGGGAGGTGGTGATATTTTCTCGAAAAGTGTAGAAAAACAGGGTGGAGCGAACAGGACGTTCGCGACAGGCGGACGTTGCCATGGATGGCAACTGGAGCCGTGCCCGTGCGGTTTAGAACCGCTACTCACTTTTCGTCAGAAAATTCCCACCGGGAGACCTTACATCGAGGAAGGACATTCCGTCCGCCATGGGCGTTCGTGGATTTGTTTCACTAACTCTCAAGTTACACTAACACAATTTGCCGATATAACGAGATTATGTTATATTAAGTTTATCTTAGAGAAATGAGAGAGAGTAATGGCTGGAATTGAAAAAGTGATTTTCATGAATATGTGTATGGTCTATGATAAAGAAGGTAATGTGGTGGCGCTGGACAAGGTGGGGAAGAATTATTCGGGAACGACATTTCCCGGAGGGCATGTGGAGCCGGGTGAGACTTTCAAAGAATCGGTGATCAGAGAAATCTATGAGGAGACCGGACTGAAGATCCAAAATCCCAGACTGACCGGCATTTATCACTGGATGACAGGGGATATAAGGAATGTGGGATTTTTATATAAAACGTCGGAATATGAAGGAAAATTGATCTCATCCGAGGAGGGAAAGGTCTACTGGATCTCCGGAGAACAGTTTTTGAAGAAGCCGCTGGCGCCCGGTATGGAGCAGGTGTGGCAGATGATGCATGATGAGAATGCACAGGAATGTTTGCAGACATTGACGGAAGAAGGCATTGTATCAAAGATCCAGTAGGATATTCCGGAGGCAGGAGGCCCGTGAAAACGGAAAGCATCACAAAGGAAACCCGGTAGGAGGAAAATAAAATGATCAACAAATTACATATGGCAATGATCGAACTTTACCATGGAGATGCAAAGCGCATTCAGCATTTTTGCAAGGTACACAGCTATGCGAAGCTGATTGCGGAAATGGAGAATGTGGATGCTAAGACCTTATTTATTTTGGAGACGGCAGCACTGACTCATGATATCGGCATCCATCTGTGTGAAGAAAAATACGGAAACTGTAACGGAAAATTACAGGAAAAAGAAGGCCCGGTCATTGCTGAAAAGCTGCTGTCAGATCTTGGTTTTTCCGGAGAAGTTTCTGAGCGGGTACAGTATCTGATTGCCCATCATCATACCTACAACAATATAGACGGCATTGATTATCAGATTCTGGTGGAAGCGGATTTCCTTGTAAACATGTGTGAGGACGAACTGTCTGAAGAAGCCTTGCAGAACGCTTATCGGAATATTTTCCGGACGGAAACTGGGAAAAAGATCTGCAGAGAGATGTATGATATAGCATGACTTTTTTGCGAATGAAAAGATCGCCGGAGAGCTTGACATGACGAAAGGAGCATTATACCGCCATTACAAGAGTAAAAGAGATATTTTTGACTGCATTGTAGAGCGGATGGAGTAGGGAGACAGCGAGCAGGCTGCAGAGTATGACATGCCGGAAGATGATAAAGAGAGTATGCCGGATCAGTACAAGACAGTGTCTTTGGAGGAATTTGTCGAATATAGCAAGTCTATGTTTGCATACAAAAATGCAATTGAAAAATAAGAAAAACAGCTTGCAAAACAAATGGTACAGTGCTACTATAACCACGAAAAAAACAAGTTGGAGGTGAATTTCATGGACAGTTGCGATGGTTATGGGCGAAGTAGAAAACACGGTGCTTTTTCCTGCGAGCAGGGTACAGCTGTCTGTGGAAAGTGACGGCCGTATTTTGATTTGTTGTGCATAGAGATTTATGCAGAGGAAGCATCGTGTGATGCTTCTTTTGTTTTGCCCTTTACGTTGCATTTAAAAGATGAGAACGAGAAAGGAGACTTAGACTATGAACAAGAAATATTCCGAACTGGCAGAATTATTTCGCAGCGAGAAAACGGATGAGGAGATTCTGGATTTTTTATTGAATTATCATAAAAACGATATTGCCGATATGATGGCGGGGATGACAGAGGAAGAACGGAAGCGATTGTATCATCTGCTGGGAGCGCAGAAGGTCGCAGAGATCTTCAAATACATTGAGGAACCCCGTAAGTATATCCGGGAACTGTCTGTGGAGAGTGCTGCGAGAGTGATCTCCGAGATGGATTCCGATGACGCCGTCGATTTGTTGGAAGATCTGGATCCGGAAGAGAAAGAACAGATCGTCCGGATGCTGGACGAGGATGCAAAAAAAGATGTGAAGATGCTGCTGTCCTATGATGAAGAAGAGATCGGCAGCTGCATGACGACGAACTACATCTGTATCCCGGAGAACCTGACTATCAGGCAGGCTATGAGCGAGTTGGTAAAGCAGGCCGGAGAGAACGACAATATCATGACCATCTATGTGGTAGATGAAAAGGGTGTTTTCGCCGGAGCCATCGATCTGAAGGATCTGATCCGGGCAAGGGAAAATGCGCATCTGGAAGATCTGGTGTTGAAATCTTATCCTTATGTGACCGATCATGAGAAGATCGATGATTGTATGGACAGGATCCTGGATTATGCGGAGGACTCGATTCCCGTATTGTCAGAAGATAAGAAAATCCTCGGTGTCATCACATCCGAAGACCTGATCGAAATGGTAGACAATGAGATGGGCGAGGACTATGCAAAGTTAGCAGGTCTGACCGCAGAAGAGGATCTGAAGGAGCCCACACTTCAAAGCATGAAAAAGCGACTGCCCTGGCTGATCATCCTGCTGTTCTTAGGCATGGCGGTATCCTCTGTGGTGGGACTTTTTGAAAACGTGGTAGCAGTGCTTCCCATCGTGATATGCTTCCAGTCATTGGTGCTGGATATGGCGGGAAATGTGGGAACCCAGTCCCTGGCAGTGACAATCCGTGTGCTGATGGACGAGAACCTGACAGGAAAACAGAAGTTCCAGCTGGTGGTCAAGGAAGTAAAGACCGGTTCCTTAAACGGAGCACTGTTGGGCATTATGGCATTACTTTGTCTCGGTGTCTATGTGCATCTGTTCAAAGGATATACCTGGATGGGAGCCTTTGGAATCTCCGGCTGCGTGGGAGTCTCCCTCTTAGTGGCAATGGCGATCTCCAGTGCCGTAGGTACGGTGATCCCCATGTTTTTCCATAAGATCAAGGTAGACCCTGCAGTGGCATCCGGTCCCCTGATCACCACGGTAAACGATCTGGTGGCAGTGGTAACCTATTATGGAATGGCATGGTTACTTTTGATCCGGTAATAACAGAGATGAGTTTTCATGGTGGCCATGCTTTAATCGCATGGCCGCTTTTTAGATTGCGCAAACAGTTTCAGGAAGCTGTGCTTTCGGAAGCATCCGGTGTCGTCTCAGGGATAAGATTGCTGTAATAAGCGGTCTTTCCGGATAACACGTCATCATAGAATCCTTGTTTCCAGTCGATGTAGTCCACGGCCTCCTGCAGCTGCTGCATGGAGGTTAACAGTGCTTCTTTTTTCCGGGAGAGGATGTCTTTTCTGGCGGGAATGGAGGATTCGCCCTCCAGACATAAATGCAGATATTCTTTCATTTCGGCGATGGAGAGACCACAGTTTCTGAGGCACCCGAGACTCTGGATCCATTTGATATCGTGGTCATCGAAGACACGATAATTGCGGCTGTCCCGCTTCACGTTGGGTACCAGTCCCTCCTTGCAGTAAAATTTTAAGTTCTCATAGGTCATGCCGGTCAGGGCACAGGCTTCTTTCATAGAATACATAAAATGGCTTCCTTTTTGCTCATGTGGTTACTTCGCCATATAAAACTGCTTATCTGACTGAATGCAAGCATTCGCAGAACGCAGTTTTGCATGGCTCTGAAAAGTTACAAAAAAGTATTGCCGGTAGTTACTACCGTTTGATAAAATCATAACGTAAAATAGACGCACTGTCAATGCGGAAAGGATTACAACACTTATGAATCATTCAGGAATTTTGAAAAATAAGCTGTTCTTGTATCTCACAGAGTTCTTCGCCGGGATGTCCGTCATGGCGGTGGAACTGGGAGCCAGCAGACTGTTGGCACCGTATTTCAGTTCTTCCCAGATCGTATGGACCATTGTCATCGGCACCATCATGATCGCCATGGCGCTGGGCAATATCTACGGCGGTAAAAGTGCGGACAAGTCCCCGAACCCGGACAAACTCTACGGCAGGATCCTGATCGCGGCCATCTGGATTGCCCTGATCCCTGTGGTGGGCAAGTACATTATCCTTGGGATCTCCGCACTGCTGATCTTTACCGTCAGCAACAATTTCCTCATCATTGCGGCGTTTGCAGCCTGCATGGTGATCTTCGTGTTCCCCTTATTTTTACTGGGAACTGTGACCCCTTCTCTGGTAAAATATTCCGTGGATAGTCTGGATGACAGCGGACAGACCGTGGGAACTTTAGGTGCATTCAATACCGTGGGAAGCATCATCGGAACCTTCGTACCGACTTTCGTGACGATCCCGGCGGTGGGAACCTCCATTACATTTCTGATCTTTTCCGGAATTCTGATCCTGCTGTCTGTGATTTACTTTATCTGCCAGCATACGGGAAAGAAAAAGATTGCAGCATCGGTACTGATCTTTATTTTATGCTGTGGTCTGGGATATTCGGATTCCTTTGCTTTCTGGCAGAAGGATCTGACCTACGAAGGAGAGTCCATCTATAATTATCTGCAGGTATCGGAGACGGACAGACAGGTGGTCCTGTCCACCAACGTGCTGTTCGGTGTCCAATCCCTCTATATGAAAGAAGGGGGACTTACCGGCATGTATTATGACTATGCCATGGCGGCGCCCCTTATGGTGCCGGATAAACCGGTAGAGGACATGGATGTACTGATCCTTGGTATGGGAACCGGAACCTATGCGACCCAGTGCCGGAAATATTTCGGCGATATGAATATCGAGGGCGTGGAGATCGACGAAAAGATCACGGAGCTGTCGAGAGAATATTTTTCCCTGCCGGAGGATGTGAAGGTGACTACCTATGACGGCAGGGCTTTTTTGCAGGCGGTGGATACCACCTATGATGTCATCATGGTGGATGCCTATCAGGACATCACCATTCCTTTCCAGATGTCTTCCGTGGAATTCTTTACCATGGTCAAAGATCATCTGAAGGACGGTGGTGTCATGGTAGTCAATATGAACATGCACGGCAACAAGGAAGGGGATATCAATCAGTACCTTGCCGACACCATTGCCAACGTATTTGACAATGTCTATACTGTAGACGTGGCAGGCTCCACCAACCGCGAACTGTTTGCTTCCCAGCACAGTGATATGATAGAAGTATTATCCGATCATGTGGAGAATCTGTCAGATGCGGGACTGCAGAACATGATGCAGCGGGTAGCGGACAACAGCAGTGCCTACGTGACCGGAGATTACCTCATGACCGATGACAAGGCGCCTGTAGAACTTCTTGGCATGCAGGTCATCGATCAGCTGATTCAGGAAGAAGTAGCGTATTACAAGGATATTTATGAGGAACAGGGGATCAGCGGATTGATGGAACACCTGTAAATCGGCAGATTTGCAAATAGAGTTTGAAATAACATAAAGGGTAAGAATACGACGGTGGAGTCAACAGGCTTCACCGTTTTTTCCGAAAAAAATATAAAAACCATTGACCGGTAGCTACTACCGACTGCTACAATCACGCTATATGATGCAATAATGTTGGTCGTAGGAAGAAAGAGACCTTTTCAATAGAAGGAGGTAACAGAAATGATGTACAATCCCCAGTTGGATACCTTCATTTGTGTGGTGGAAGCAGGCAGTTTCAGCAAGGCAGCGGACAAACTGTATATTTCCCCACCGGCGGTGATCAAGCAGATCAATTCGTTGGAAAATAATCTTGGAGTACAGCTTTTTGCCAGAACCCACAGAGGTCTTGTGGTGACGGCGGCGGGAGAATCCCTCTATCAGGATGCAAAATATATGGTAAATTACAGTAAGTATGAGATCACTCCGGTAGAGCCCTATACCAGTGATGACCTGAACTGGACTAACAGCTCCAGCCGGGTATCCAGAGAGCATGATGATGAGAGCCTTCGGGATATTGCACTGACAGAGATTACTCCCGCAGACTGGGATTCTTATGATACCGTTTTGATCGGGTATCCGATCTGGTGGGGAATCGCAGCATGGCCGGTAGACAATTTTGTCAAAGGCAATGACTTTACGGGTAAGACCGTGATTCCGTTCTGCACCTCTTCATCTTCCGGACTGGGTGACAGCGGCAATCTTCTGGAAGAGATGGCAGGGACCGGTGACTGGCAGGAAGGTCACAGATTTAGCTCCGGTGCATCCGATGCAGATGCGGCAGACTGGGTGGCTTCTCTGAATCTGAATGAATAAGGAAATGAGGAAAGCGCAACAATGAAAGTATTGTTGATCAATGGCAGCCCCCACAGAGAGGGATGCACCTACACCGCATTGTGTGAGGTGTCCAGAGCATTAAATGATAACGGAGTGGATACGGACATTTTCTGGATTGGTAATAAAGCATTGAGTGGCTGTATTGCCTGTAAAAAATGTCAGGGCACAGGGAAATGTGTGTTCCAGGATTCGGTTAATGAATTCCTGGAGATTGCCGGAGATTATGACGGATTCGTATTCGGAACTCCCGTTCACTGGGCGGGTGCCACAGGAGCCATGACTTCTTTTATGGACAGAGTCTTTTATGCGGATCTGAATGGCGGCAGCAGCCACTTCCGGCTGAAACCGGCAGCGGCCGTGATCTCGGCCAGAAGAGCTGGAACCACAGCAACCTGGGACCAGATGAATAAGTATTTCGGTCTCATGCAGATGCCCATTGTCACTTCACAGTATTGGAACATGGCACACGGGGCCTGCCCGGAAGACGTGCGGCAGGATCTGGAGGGATTGCAGACCATGCGAACCCTTGGGAACAATATGGCATTTTTCATTAACTGCAAGAACCTGGGACTGAAAATGGGATTGAAACTGCCGGAAGAAGAGAGCCGTATACGAACGAATTTTATAAGATAATCCTGAATAGGGGAACTTTGAAACCGAAAGGCGGAAAGGTTCCCCTTTCTGGTCAGTGAAAAGAGAAGGATGAGAAGATGAATCGACGGAAATGGGTACGGGGGAAGAACAGAAGGGCGGAAAACAATATCGTAACCGCATATCTGCAAAATATTGAGGTATCGTATTCTCATTTATATCAGGAAATGCAACAGGCAGTTTATGATAGTGAAACGTTTGCACGGGTGGATTCTGACAGTGATATCTATACATATAACCGGTCTATAATGGCAGTTAAGGAGTATTTTCAGCAGCTGGGAATATCGTATGGTACGGATTTATCTTGAAAATATGGTACCTTCGGATGTGAGCAATGCAGTGCGAAAAACGTTGGCAGATTTACATGAAAGAGGGTACAAAATAGCACTGGGCTCATCCAGTAGAAAAGCTAAGATTATTTTGAAAAAAGTGGCACTTGAAGAGGCATTTGATGCAATATCAGATGGTACCAATATCTCAAAATCAAAGCCGGATCCCGAAGTGTTTTTAAAGGCGGCAGAGTACCTTGATTTGCAACCGGAGGAATGTATTGTTGTAGAAGATGCCTATGCGGGTATTGATGCAGCAAAGGCTGGAAATATGCAGGCGGTAGGAACTGGTGAAGCATATTCGTACGCCAAAGCAGATTACCACATTAAAAAAATTGAAGAGTTGCTAACAATTTTACCGTAAAATGTTTTAAAAGATATTCTATTATTGAAAGAAATATGGGAGATAGGCGGTATAATAAAAACTCTTGTAAAACCTTCCCGATTGTGCCAAACTGATAGCTGTGAGATGATAAATTTTGAAAAAAGAATTTCCGGATAAGGAGAGATCATGGCTGAGATATTATTGGGTTCCCATGTGGGAATGTCGGGAAAAGAGATGTTTTTAGGCTCTGTGAAGGAGGCGGAAAGCTACGGTGCCAACGTGCTGATGGTCTACACCGGGGCACCCCAGAACACTAGACGCAAGGAAATCGGAGAGCTGAGAATTGATGAGGGGATTTCCTATGCCGAAAAAGCAGGTATCCGGGAAATCGTCATTCATGCTCCCTATATTATTAATTTAGGCAACATGGAGAAGCCGGAAATGTTTGATTTCGGCGTGGAATTTCTGGCAAAAGAAGTAAAGCGTGCCGCAGCCTTTCACAGTAAGGTACTGGTACTGCATCCGGGTTCTTCCTTAAGTGCCGGTGTGGAAGCATCCGTGGAGCAGATCGCAAAGGGACTGAATCTGGTGCTTGATGCGGATGACAGTGAGGTCAATATCGCACTGGAAACCATGGCAGGCAAGGGCAGTGAGGTCGGCAGAACTTTCGAAGAGCTGCGAAAGATCTATGACAGAGTAGAGCGGAAGGACAGACTGCGGGTATGCTTTGACACCTGCCATGTGAACGATGCCGGATATGATCTGGTGAATGATTACGAAGGTGTGCTTGCGCAGTTTGACAAGATTCTGGGATTGAACCAGATTGCAGTGATCCATGTGAACGACAGCCTGAATCCCTTAGGAGCCCACAAGGACCGCCATGCCAATATCGGACAGGGTACCATCGGCTATGAGACCCTGCATCGGATCGTCCATGACGAACGGTTTACCGCCGTGCCCAAAATCTTGGAGACACCATGGCTGTGTGCGGAGGGCGAAGACAAGAAGACCATTCCACCTTACAAGCAGGAGATTGCATGGCTGAAAGCCTCAAAACAGATGGATAAGAGGACAGACGATTGAAAAAAAGAATCATTGCAGCAGTAGCAGTATTTGGACTTTTGGGCGGAATATTATATTTTGCATATGCACAGACAGCGGCGCAGAACAATGTGAAGCATTTCACAGCTTTTTTTGCTGTGGAGGGAGAATCTATTGACCAGAATAATGATATAAAAAAAGAAATCGCACGCCTGACAGGTGCGGATTGTGAAGAACTATGGCTGGTGGGACAGTCCAAGGAAAGTGCCTTGAACAGTTATATTGTGAGTGGGGAATATCCGGATTTTATTTCCGGAGATACCAGTCTTTATGAGGCAGGGGCATTACTTCCTTTAGATGAATACTGGGAGAATTATCCCAATATCAAAAATTGCCTGACGGAAGAACAGTGGGAGAGATTCCGCAGACCGGACGGTCATATCTATTGGATCCCACAGTTTGGTGTGACCCATGGCGAAGATGTGGAGGTGACCCACTCAGGTGAAGCCTTCTGGATCCAGACCAGAGTGCTGAAATGGGCGGGGTATCCGGAGATTCATACTGTGGATGAATATTTTGATCTCATCGAGCGCTATGTGGCAGCGAACCCGGTAATGGAGGATGGAACACCGAACATTCCGTTTACGATTTTGTGTGATGACTGGCGGTATTTTTGTCTGGAAAATATTCCGCAGTTTCTGGATGGTTATCCAAATGACGGAAGCTGTATTGTGGATCCGGATACATTACAGGTTTACGATTATAACACCACAGATACTGCCAAATGGTACTTTAAAAAGCTGAATGAGGAATATCACAAAGATATTCTCGGTGCAGAAGTATTTACAGAGACCTATGAGGATTATCTGGCAAAATTATCCACGGGTGCGGTCTGCGGTATGCCGGATCAGTGGTGGCAGTTCTACTATTCGATTCAGAATGCCTATGATGAACAGGGCCTTAGAGAACAGGGCTGCGATTATGTTCCACTTCCGATTACCAGAGAGGAAGGAATCGCCAACCAATGGCATGTAACACGCTCCGCAGAGATGGACAGCTCTACAGGCTTATCCATTACGGTATCCTGCAATGACATTGACGGAGCTTTGCAGTTTGTCAGTGACCTGTTAGAGCCGGAGATTATTAAACTGCGTTTCTGGGGAAAAGAGGGAGATGATTACTGCGTGGATGAAAACGGATTGTTTTATCTGACAGAGGAGCAGGAGAAGCGTTGGATGACTTCGGAAGAAAAGAGAAAACACTTTTGTTTTTATTCTTATTTTCCACGAGTAGAAGGAAGGCTTTCCGATGGAATCAATGCGTTTTCACTGGAATATCAGACAACGGAATTTTATAAAAATCAACCGGAGGATATTCAGGAATGTTTTTCTGCTTACGGAGTGACAAATTATGTGGATATGATCGGCAACAATGAGGCTCCCGGGGCATGGTATCCCATGTATAGCTACACGACATCCCTATCTGCCAATTCTCCTGCCGGACAGGTCAGGGATCGGATGGATGCGGTGAAACACAAATGGCTTCCCCAGGTGATCATGGCAGAAGATTTTGAGACTGCGTGGGAGCAATATATGGAAGCATATGATTCCTGCAATCCTGAGATTTATTATCAGATGTTGCAGCTTGAGGTGGAAAAAAGAGTAAAAGGATAAGTTTTTTACAAAAAAGTATAAAAAACAAATAGAAAAATACCTCTCAATTCCTTTAAACTAAAGAAAAGGATTGGGGGTATTTTTTTATGAACGAGAAGAGAAACGGAGCTTTGGACAGATATCCAATAGAAAAAAAGAGAGCAGGAAGACCATCTGTTACAGTGAAAGAAGACGGCGCAGTCATTTTTTATCTGTATGCACCGGCAGCAAAAATAGTACAGGTTGCCGGACTTGGGGGATATTTTACAAATAAGAAAATAAATCTGATGCCCGATGGGCAGGGCGGATTTTTTGCGGAAGTTCAAGATTTTCACTGGGGGATGCATTATTATTTCTGGTATGTGGACGGTGTCCGGATCTGCAATCCGTACGCCGGAATTTCTTATGGGTGTTTTGCTGCGATCAATACTTTTGAGGTGCAGGAAAAGAATGTGGATTTCTATTTTGCAAAGGATATTCCTCATGGTACGGTCAGCATCTGTAAATACGTTTCGAAGGTGAGCAGCCACCTGAAGGAATGTTATGTCTATACACCTTATGGATATGAAGAAGGAGATGAAAGATATCCGGTATTGTACCTGCAGCATGGCGTAGGAGAGAACGAGACCGGATGGATCTGGCAGGGGAAGACGAACTTTATCATGGACTATCTGATCGCAGAGGAAAAGTGCGAGAAAATGATCGTGGTCATGAGCAGCGGTTATGCCTTCAGAGAAGGAGAGCAGCCGGTATTTTATCCCGGAGACTTTGAGAGTGAACTGATTCACAACATTATTCCTTATATTGAAAATAATTTCCGGGTGAGAAAGGGAAGAGATTACCGGGCGATGGCGGGACTTTCCCTGGGATCGGCGCAGACTACGGATATTGTGGCAAAAAATATGAAGTTATTTTCTGCTGCCGGTGTATTTTCCGGAGTTGCTATTCATGAGATGGAACGGATCTGCGACAGCAAGGAAACATTGGATGTCGTATTTATGTCCTGTGGATGCTATGAGGATCAGATCAGAACGGGAATGAAGCAGATAGAACAAAAGTTTGAAAATGCAGGAAAGTATTGCATTTCCAAAGTATATGAGGGATATCACGAATGGCATGTCTGGAGGAAAAGCCTGTATGATTTTGTACCGTTATTGTTCCGGAAAGCGGGGGCAGAAACGGATGACATTCCGGGGGAAAGAACAGCCAGAATCACAAGACAGAGACTACAGCGACAGACCATGGAAGAACAGATACTGATGTTTGATCCGGTATACCGCCAGATCCGCTTTGAGACTGATGAAGCAGGGAGGCCTGCAGGAAAATACCCGGACATCCCTCACGGAATCTGCATTACGGAACAGGGAACGGCAGTCGTATGCTTCGAGGCACCGGAGGCAGTCTCGGTAGAAGCCGCCCTGGACGGAAAAGAATTCCTAAAACTCAGGAAAGATCAGGAAAGACAAGGATATTGGACAGGGGAAATCCACAACATCACGCCGGGATACCATAATGTGTATTTCAGGGCGAATGGTACGGATGTAATCAACCCGGATGCTCCGGTGGGATACTCGGGAGACAGGGCTGTGAACTATCTGGAAATGCCAGATCCGGAGTTCCCGCTGACAGAACTTGTGGACACAGTGCATGGTCAGCTACATATACATTATGATTACCTTACACAAGAAGAAAAGGTGAGTACGATTTATGTATATACGCCAGCATACTTTGAAAGAGCGGAAAAAGAACGGAGAGTGATGCTCTTAAAAGCGTTTCCCACAGAGACTGCGTCCTGTTTCCTGCACCAGGGGAAAATACCGAACATTATGGAGTATTTTCTGGCAGCAGGAAAAGCCGTAGAGACTATATTGGTGATGACCGATGCCGAAGAGACACCGGAACGGATGCAAAACATTATAAAGAAATATATTCCGGATGGACAAAAAGCAAAAGCAATCGTGATGGAACGAAGCGGCGGAGAAGACTGGAATTCCTTCCGGAGACGATTTGCAGCCTGCTGGATATAAAATTATTACCTGCATTTCCTATATTTTCCCGGGTGTTTGTGCAAGGAGAGCCGGACTATAATAGAACTGATAAAAGTTCAGGAGGGATGGAAATGACAGGACCGGCAGCACCGAAGGATCCGGAAAAGGCAAGACCTTTTTTCTATATATTAAAAGACAAAGATATTTTTGGAGAACGGCAAAAGGACGGAACCGGAATCCAGTTTATCTATGAAAGCGACGGACGGCTGATCAACAGTGCACAGATCACAGGAAATGTTACAGATAAGGAAGAACTGACACTTCTGGAGACAGTAGAGGGATTTGGCAGACTGGTACATAGTATCGGCGTAAGCGTGGAGACGGACCGGCCGGAAGAAACCGCAGAATTTGTATTTCAGATGTATGGGAAAAAGGACCTGTACGGAGGTGGAACGAATCTTACGACTTCTCTTAAGTGTGACGGCATGGAACATAGAATCTATCTGTCGGATTACAGGTGGACAGAGGATGATCATGTGCCGGGACAGATTAAAATTCTGTTTGCAGCGCCGGAGCGGATGGGAAAAGTCAGTGTAAGACTCTTCCTAAATGACGGATACGAAGCACCTCCGGAGGAAGAGGATCTGGTTATAGATATGCATTCGGAAGAATACTGCGGCATGATCAGCCGCTCTCTGTTGCAGCTGGGGAATCCTTATCGTATCCGTAAGGCTATTGAAAAATCTAAGGCAGGAAAAGAGGTAACGCTTGCCTATATCGGTGGATCTATCACGCAGGGAGCCGGAGCCACACCGATCCATACGGAATGCTATGCATATAAGTCCTTTCAACTGTTTCAGAATCGTTTTTCGACACAGAACAATGTCAGGTTTATCAAAGCCGGAGTCGGCGGAACACCTTCAGAACTGGGAATGATCCGGTTTGACCGGGATGTGCTCAGGGAAGGGGAACGACCGGATATTGTGGTTATTGAATTTGCAGTAAACGATGAGGGAGATGAGACAAAAGGTGTCTGTTATGAAAGCCTGGTGCGGAAAGTGTTGAAACTGCCATGGAAGCCGGCAGTGGTTCTCCTGTTTTCGGTATTTGCAAATGATTGGAATTTACAGGAGCGGTTAAGGCCGGTGGGGGATCTTTATGATCTTCCCATGGTGAGCATCCTCAATGCGGTCACTCCACAGTTTTCATTAAAGTGCGGCGAGGGAAGAATTTTATCTAAAAATCAGTTTTTTTATGATATGTTTCATCCCAATAATACCGGACATACCATTATGGCGGACTGCCTGCAATATCTGTTTGAGCGTTGTGATGCAGCAGAACCTGCAAGAGTTGGGACTTTTGTGGAAGGAATGACGGAGGAACAGATCCTGTCGGAAAAGCTTTTCGGACCGGCAGTGATCGGTGCTGATTTTGAAAGAATTTTTTTGCTTGATAAGAAGAACCGTTATGTAGGAGCCAAAATCCGGACGGGTAGTTTTACTTCCACAGATATAGAATTGCAGAGTGTGGAAATGGACGGAAGCCTTACACAGACACCGGAATTTCCGTATAACTGGATGTATGATGGAAGCAGACCGCAGATGCCGGGATTTGAAATGGAGATTACCTGCAAGTCACTGTTTCTTATATTTAAGGATTCCGGAGAAATGGATGTGGGGAAGGCCGATGTATTTGTAAATGATGTATATTGTATGACGGCGGATCCCCATAAGAACAATTGGCTGCATTGTAATGCTGTATTACTGTTTTGGGAGACAGAAAGCAGATCCCATAAAGTACGGATTACAGTGACAGAGGAAGACCAGAATAAAAAATTTACAATCTTAGGATTTGGATACACAATATAGAACAGAGTGAGGAAAACAAAATGGTTACAGCAAAGAATCCAATTTTATCCGGTTTCTATCCGGATCCATCCATATGCAGGGCAGGAGAGGACTATTACATTGTGAATTCCAGTTTTGTGTATGCACCGGGAGTTCCGATTTTCCATAGCAGAGATCTGGCACACTGGGAGCAGATCGGGAATATTCTTGACAGACCGGAACAACTTCCGGTGAAGGGAAGTGAAATATCACAGGGGATTTATGCACCAACGATCCGCTTCCATGATGGATTGTTTTACATGATCACTACCAATGTAAGCTACGGAGGCAATTTCATTGTAACGGCAAAAGATCCAGCAGGACCGTGGTCGGATCCTTATTATCTCGGCGAAGATGCTCCGGGGATCGATCCCAGTCTTTTCTTCGATGATGACGGGAAATGCTATTACTGTGGTACACGACCGAATCCGGAAGGAGTCCGCTATAACGGAGACTGGGAAATCTGGGTGCAGGAACTGGATCTTCGGCAGATGAAGCTTGTGGGAGAAAGCATGGCAATCTGGAAAGGGGCTGTAAAAGGAGTTATCTGGCCGGAGGGACCGCACCTTTATAAGATCGACGGTTACTATTATCTGATGCATGCAGAAGGAGGAACCGGACCGGAGCACAGCATCAGCATTGCAAGAAGTAAAAAGCTGTTCCAGTGGTTCGAGGGCTGCCCCAGAAACCCGATCTTCACCCACAGGAATCTGGGGAAAAACTATCCTGTGATCTACGCAGGACACGGAGATCTGGTGGAGGATGGTAAGGGGAACTGGTACGTGGTAATGCTGGCATCCAGACCTTGTGAAGGACACAGCAGCATGGGAAGAGAGACTTTTCTGGCGAAAGTCACATGGGAAAATGGATGGCCGGTGATTGCAGAAGGCGTCGGGCATCTGGAAGATACATTGGAACTGCCCACAAAGGAATACCGTTTTCCAGAGGAAGTAAGCAGTACTTCCGATCATATCAGTTTCTGGGAGAAAAAACCGGACAAACGGCTGGTAAGTGTAGAAGAAATCTGTGAAGAAAACTATTCGCTGAGTCACCGTCCGGGGATGCTGCGGCTCTATACAAAAAAGGAAAAAATATCTGACTGCAATCATTGTTCCTATTTCGGAATCCGTCAGAAAAATTATGCATTCTATGCAGAGACTGGGATGGAATTTGAACCGAAGCAGGAATGTGAGACAGCGGGAATGGTGTTGTACCAGAATCATGAAAATCATCTGCGCATGGAGATCCGGAAAAGGGCTGACGAGAATTATTTTGTTGTGACAGCCTGTATCCATGGGGAAGAGAGAATCCTTACCGAAAAGCCGGTAGGAGAAGGTAGACAATTCTTTAAAATACGAATGCATTGCGACAGGCAGAAGGCACGGATATGGCTTTTTCGGGATGGCAGGGAGATGCTGATTGCTGAGGATATCAGTCTGCTTCCTTATACCACGGAGGAAGCAGGGGGATTTGTGGGATGTACGATAGGAATGTACGCATCTGCCAATGGACAGGACAGCAGTAACTATGCTGATTTTGCCTGGTTTGTGCAGAATGCCGTATAAAAATGTATTGCGGGCAGATCGTAGATGTCCTATAATAAAGAAGAGCAGGCTACAGAAACGTCTGCTCTTTTTCACATAAATGAGGAGAGGATCTTATGGGGAAGGCATTACATAAGCTGGGGCTTTGGATGGATGATTTCACCATCAAAAAAAAGTTTTATATTTTCTATGTTGTCTGTGTGTTGATTCCCCTGATTGTAACAGACAGTGTTGTGTTCCTGACGACTGCAAAATTTGACAGAGAGCGCAGGGAGCATGAGATGTCTAATATTGCCAGTGCGGTGGAATACAGTCTGAGCAGTATGATCGGAAATGCCGGGGAGATAGGCAACAGTATTTATACCAATCGCGATTTTGAAGAGTTCTTATCCAAAAGATACACTAATTCTGCAGAATATGTGGCGGCATATCAGAATTTCCTGAGCGGGACGTTATTGGAAAATGCACTGGGAATGAACAGTATGATATTTACCCTGTATACGGATAACGATACCATTGTAAACGGAGGAAGGGTCAATACGCTGGATAAGCTCAGGAATACAGAGAGCTATCTGCAGCTGAACGAAGAGGCGAAAAGCAAAGGGCTCTTTTTTGTCTATGATGACAGCAGTTCCAGAATCACAAGGGAGCGGCGCATCATTTATCTACAGCGGCTGGATTTCTATGATGCAGAGACAGAAAAGTACTTAAAAATCGAGTTTGATTATGGCAGTATGGTGCGCATCATTAAAAACATGAACTATGATAATGAGGTTCTGATCTGTGAAGGAGATCGGATCCTCCTTTCCAATGGACAATACGGCAGCTACGGCAGCGAGTTTCAGCGGCTGGATAACGCAACAATAAGAGAAGCCTATGAACATACCATCAGTCTGTATGGTACGGATCTTACGATTTATGTAAAGCCGGTAGAGAACAGTTTTCTTACAAGCATCCGGAACGAACTTCCCATCATATTGCTGCTCCTTGTGGCGAACGTTATTTTTCCCTTCTGGTTCGTTCAGATCTTCAACCGTTCCTTTACAAAAAGGATTACGGAACTGAGCAGGGTATTCAAATCGGTAGACAGTGATCATCTTATTCCCATGCCCTGTGAAGACGGTAAAGATGAGATCAGCAGTATGATACGAAATTATAATCGCATGGTGGAACGTACCAATGGACTGATCGAGACTGTATATAAGAATAAGATCCGTGAGCAGGAGATACTGGTGGGAAGAAAAAATGCGGAACTTCTGGCATTACACAGCCAGATCAATCCTCACTTTTTGTTTAATGTACTGGAAAGCATCCGGATGCACAGCATTCTGAAAAAAGAAAACGAGACAGCCGACATGGTGTCCAAACTTGCGGTGATGCAGAGACAGTATGTGGAATGGGGCAATGATTCCGTGAGTATCTTCCAGGAGATTGAATTTGTGAAAGCTTATCTGGCGCTTCAAAAGTATCGTTTCGGAGAACGGCTGAATTATGACATTGAAGTAGACAGAGAATGTGAAAACTTCAAGATACCCAAGCTTACGATTGTAACCTTTGTAGAAAATGCCTGTGTGCATGGCATTGAAAGCAAATCCAGCCCGGGATGGATATTTGTAAGGATAGGCCGTCAGGAAGAAGGGCTGGAGATAGAAATTGAAGATACCGGAAGCGGTATGGCGGAGGCCAAACTTACAGAGCTACAGAACAACATGTGCAATGCCAGCATTGAGATGCTCAAGGGCGGCGGAAGAGTAGGGATTATCAACGCCTGTGTCAGATTGAAAATGGTAACGGAAAACAGAGTGGAATTCCGTGTAGAAGGAGAAGAAGGAGTGGGAACCACGGTTACGATACGGATTCCCTGTTTGCAGGAGGGTAAAACAGATGCTGAAAGTATTGTTAGTAGATGACGAGCCGTTTATTTTACAGGGATTGAAACTTTTAGTAGATTGGGAGAATGAAGGCTTTCGGGTTGCGGGAACAGCGGCAAATGGGATGGAAGCACTGGCTTTTTTGAAGAAGGAAAAGGTAGATCTGGTTATTGCCGATATTAAAATGCCTCGGATGACAGGACTGGAACTGTTGGAACACATCCGTAAAGAGAAAATTTCAGATGCCTATTTTGTTATACTGAGCGGATATGCGGAATTTAGTTTTGCACAACAGGCAATACAGAATGACTGCACGGATTACCTGCTGAAGCCGGTAGACAGCGAGATTCTGTGCAAGGTACTGAATAAGGTTCTTGCCCTGCACAACAGAGAGGAACTGGATCATGAAAAGAACCGGAAGCTGGAGCAGGCTTATCTGGCGAGAAATATGATCGCATTGATCCAGGGGAAGTTTGATGACCTGAATGCCAGATATATACATGAACACATGAGGTGTGGAATCGGTGTGAGATATGTGGAAATCCAGATGGAAGAAGTCTGTGATGAAGAGGGAACGACAGATCGGGAAATGCGGACATTACAGAGGCGGCTGTATGAATACAGCAGGGAATACCTGAAAGAAGATGCAGATCTGTGTGTGTTTGATGTCTCTGTCAATGAGAAAATCTACGATATCGGACTGATTTTGTTTGACTATGTTCCGGAAAAAAACGGGATGGATGTAAAACGGTATCTGGAACGGTTTCGGGAATATCTTGCATCAAATTTACAGACAAATGTGGTGATGCTGGCAGGAAAAAAAGTGCAGGATATCAACAGTATCGCAAAGTCTTACGGCAATACCTGTATGCTTCGTTCTTTTCAGGGGTTCCGGACAAAGAAGGATATCTATTTCTATGAGGAGGAGGTCCAGGTATCTCCGGAAGGACTGATCCTGTGTAAGCAGAGCCTGGATGGCCTGCTGAAGGCAATCGAACAGAACAATCATCTGGAAATCCGGGAGGCGGTGGCTTTCTTTTATGAAGAAATGTGTAAACGCGGTATTTGTGGGGAGACGATGACCCTGAATATTAATTATCTGTTGTTTCAGCTGATCCACTTAGCCTGTGAACAGGATGATGACGTGAACCAGGAGGAAATCTTAAGGGTCATCAGTGAGAGCAGCTTTGCGACCGGGGTAAAGCGCGGAAGTAAGGCACATCTGACCAGATTTGCCTGCGAATATGCGGATTATCTGTCACAGCTGCGGAAGAATGTATCCAGAGGAATTCTGGGTATGGTGGAAAAAGAGATCCGGGAAAATTACGCTTCAAATATTACACTGAAAAGCCTGAGTGAGAAATATTATGTCAACAGTGCTTATCTGGGTCAGCTTTTCCGGAAAAAGTACGGACAATCCTTTAAAGACTACCTGAACAATTACCGGATGGAGCAGGCTGCGGATGCCTTGTTGCGTACCGATAAAAAGATCGTTCAGATCGCAGAAGATGTGGGCTACCATGATCTGGATTATTTTACGAACCGTTTTATTCAGATCAAGGGCTGCACTCCCGCAAGATTCCGTAAAAAGATGCAACAGGGAGAGTAAGAGAATAAAAGACAGGGGAAATTACAGGACTACCTATAATTTCCCCTGTCTTTTGCTATAGTTCCTCTGATTGTTAGTTCCTCTCAAAAAGGTAAAATAGATTTATCGAAAGGGAGGTAGTTACAACATGAACAAAAAGAGACTTGTAAGCATGTTACTTGTGTCAGCAATGACAGCGGCACTGTTCACCGGATGTGGCAGTGACGGAAACCAGACATCCGGAGACAGTACAACGAGCGCAGGAACCAACAGTACCACAGAAGAAGCAGGCATCAAAGAATTCACCGCATTTTTTGCGGTAGCGGGATCTGAGATCAATGACGACAATGAAGTGCAGCAGCTGATCGCAGAGAAGGTAGGCGCCAAAGTAAAAGAGACTTGGCTGACCGGACAGACCGCAGATGAAGCTGTGGGTACCATGATCGCCGGTGGCGAGTATCCGGACTTCATTGAGGGACAGACTGGAACCAAACAACTGTATGAGGCAGGAGCATTGGTAGCGCTGGATGATTATCTGGATGATTATCCTAATATCAAGAATCTGTTTACTGATCTGGAGTGGGAGAAGCTTCGTCAGGAAGACGGCCACATTTACTGGATCCCTCAGTTCAGCTGCATCAAGAACGAAGAGAAGGTATGTACACATAATGATGAAGCATTCTGGATTCAGGCAAGAGTTCTGAAATGGGCAGACTATCCCGAGATCCGGACCATGGATCAGTATTTTGATCTGATCGAAAAGTATAATGCAGCAAATCCTACTATGGAAGACGGAACAGCCAATATTCCTTATACCATTCTCTGTGATGACTGGAGATACTTCTGTCTGGAGAATGCACCTCAGTTCCTGGATGGTTATCCTAATGACGGAAGCTGTATGGTAGATCCTGAGACGCTGACGGTACTGGATTACAACACTTCCGATACCGCAGTAAAGTATTTCAAAAAATTAAATGAAGAATACCAGAAAGGCATTGTAGACCCCGAGTCCTTTACCCAGTCTTATGATGAGTATATTTCCAAACTTTCTACAGGACGTGTCCTGGGTATGATCGATCAATGGTGGGATTTCGCTTACACAGCAGGCGATGCCATCAAGCAGGCAGGACTGGATGCACAGGGATGCGATTACATTCCTCTGCCGATCACAATTGATGAAAGCGTAAAGAACCAGTGGCATAATGCCGGTGGCGCATTCAACTCAGGAAGCGGACTTGCAATTACTGTAAGCTGTAAGGATGTTCCCGGCGCACTGAAGCTGATCAATGATCTGCTGGATCAGGATATCCATAACCTTCGTTTCTGGGGTGTGGAAGGTGTTGACTATGAAGTAGATGAGAACGGTGAATTCTACAGAACACCGGAGCAGAGAACGCAGGCTTCCGATACAGAGTATAAGGCATCCCATATGTGCTCTTATTCTTATTTCCCTCAGTACAACGGAACCAGTGATGATGGTATCAATGCAAACAAGCCAGATGGCCAGGCGAGGGAATTCTTCGATGGATTAAACGATGATGTGAAGGAAGCATTCCAGGCATACGGTGCGGAGACTTACGTGGAAATGCTGGGCACCAACGAAGCACCCGGTGAATGGTATCCTATGTGGTCCTTCTCCAATAACTTCAATACCAGCACTCCCGGCGGTATGGCATGGACCAAGATCGGTGAAGTAAAGCATGAGTATCTTCCTCAGGTAGTTATGGCAGCTGATTTCGACAAAGCATGGGCGGATTATATGGATGCATATAATGCCTGCAAGCCGGAAGATTTTATCAGTGAATTACAGGCAGAACTGGACAGCAGAATGGAACTGGCAGCAAAGTTCAAATAAAAACATATAAATGAAATTTGAGAATGGGCAGATGCAGGTAAAATTTCATCTGCCCGTTTTTTTAAGGAGCGAGGATATGTCGTTAACGAGAACAAAATCGAAACAAAAAAGAAAACAAACCAGAACACCTATCACATGGAAAGAAATCAAAAGGCAAAAAGTTCTGCTTTTCTGGGCAGGAGTAATGATGATCTATGGAGTGATTTTTTACTATCTTCCCTTAGCCGGATGGGCGATGGCATTCCAGAATTATAAGCCGCAGTTGGGAATCCTGCACTCCGAATTCGTGGGACTTCAGAAGTTTCGGATGTTATTCTCGGATGTGACATTCCTGCGGGTCATCCGTAACACACTGGCCATGGGCGTGATCAACCTTGTGGCAACTTTCGTTACCGCAATTGTATTTGCAATTCTATTGAATGAAATCAAGAGTAATGGTGGGAAAAAGACAGTACAGACGATCTCTTATCTGCCACATTTTCTTTCCTGGATCATCGTAACCGGTATCCTGCATGATATGTTGTCTGGTACCGGAATTGTAAATGAAGTATTGGTAAATCTGCATGTGCTCAGCCAGCCAATCAATTTCTTTGCCCATCCTGAGTACTTCTGGCCGATCGTAGCATTTGCAAATGTCTGGAAGGAGACAGGATGGAATGCCATTATTTATCTGGCGGCCATCACATCCATTGACCCTTCCCTGTATGAAGCTGCTGCCATTGATGGCGCAGGAAGATGGAATAAAATTAAATATGTTACTCTTCCGGGAATCAAACCGACCATCGTAATTTTATTGCTGATGAATGTGGGTAATGTATTAAATGCAGGATTTGAAATTCAGTATCTGTTAGGAAACGGATTGATACAGAAGTTCTCCCAGACGATTGATATTTATGTATTGAAATGGGGCATCAGCCAGGGAGATTATGCAATAGGTACAGCCGCAGGTATTTTCAAGAGCCTGGTAAGTATCATCCTGATCGTTCTGGCCAATCAGTTCGCAAAACATAACGGCGAAGAGCAGTTATTCTAAAACAGAAAGAGATGGTAATTACAATGATAGATACAAAGTATAAGATCAAATCCAAAAAAAATGACATTTTTCCGTTCATAAACGGCATCATCATGGTCCTGTTTGTGATCGTAACGTTATATCCGGTGCTGAATACTCTGGCAATCTCTTTGAATGATGGTACGGATGCCCTGCGGGGAGGAATCTACCTGTGGCCGAGAAAATTCACCTGGAAAAACTATACGACGGTTTTACATAAAGATAATCTGATCACAGGCGCTTATATCACAGTTGCCAGAACACTGATCGGAACCCTGTTGTCTCTGGCAGCCAATGCGATCCTTGCTTTTATTGTCAGCCGCAAAAGATTCCTGTTCCAGAGAGAGGTTTCCCTGTTCTGGGTCATCACCATGTATGTAAACGGTGGAATGATCCCGACATTCCTTTTATATAAGGGGCTGGGGCTTACCAACAACTTCTGGGTATATGTGATCCCTGGAATGGTAAGCGCATTTAACATGCTGGTAATCCGTACTTATATGAACGGAATCCCTGACAGCCTGGAAGAATCCGCACAGCTGGACGGTGCCGGTTACAGCACTATTTTTCTTAAGATCTATTCTCCGCTGTGTAAGCCGGTTTATGCCACAGTAGCCCTGTTTGTGGCGGTAGGCCAGTGGAACTCCTGGTTTGATGCCATGCTTTACAATCGCATGAGCAGTAATCTGACCACATTGCAGTATGAATTGATGAAGCTGTTATCCTCCGTAACCAATCAGGGAACTTCGGCGGAGGCAATGAAGAATGCCGCAGGAACCGTAACACCGACTTCCGTGCGTGCAGCGGCAACGATCATTACCATGCTGCCCATTATCTGTATTTATCCTTTCTTACAGAAGTACTTTGTAGCCGGACTTACTTTGGGTGGCGTCAAAGAATAAAAATTGGAGAACGAGCAAATGGCAGGAGCATATCAGACTGGAATTTATCGAAATGTATTGAAAGAGTGCGGTTATGATGAGACTGCAATCTGGGAAAGACTGGAACAGACCTTTGATACCATATTTTACGGAACGGAGGCAGAACGTTTTTATCATGAGGCAGGAGATGATATGGCGTATCTGGAGGATACCGGCAATCATGATGTACGCACTGAGGGAATGTCCTATGGCATGATGGTCTGCGTACAGCTGGATAAGAAAGCGGAATTTGACCGTCTCTGGAAGTGGGTGCGGACTTATATGTATATTCCGGCAGGACCCTGCCGCAACTATTTTGCCTGGTCCTGCAGCACGGATGGAACGCACAATGCAGAGGGACCGGCACCGGACGGAGAAGAGTATTTTGCCATGGCATTGTTTTTCGCCTCCGCCCGTTGGGGGGATGGGGAAGGAATTTTTGCCTATAGCAAAGAGGCAAAGGCAATCCTGCGGGAATGTATTCACAAAGGGGAAACGGGACATCCGGGAGAACCTATGTGGGAGCCTTCCAATCATCTGATCAAATTTGTCACAAACATGGATTTTTCTGACCCCTCGTATCATCTGCCTCATTTTTATGAGTTGTTTGCGGAGAATGTGGAGGAAGAAGACCGGGAATTCTGGAGACAGGCTGCGGCAGCCAGCAGAGAATATCTGCATAAGGCATGTCATCCACAAACCGGTCTCAGCGCAGAATACGCAGACTATGACGGGACACCACATGCTGGGCATCAGGAGATCTTCGGAAAGCATGACTGGTACTACAGTGATGCATACCGCACCATAGCCAACATTGCTATGGATCATCTCTGGTATGACAAAGATCCGTGGCAGACGGAGATCGCAAACCGGCTGCAGAGATTTTACTGTGAAGAGCAGAGAGAACACTGGGACGGTGTGTTCCTGATTGATGGAACAAGACTGGAAGAGAAGGCACTGCATCCGGTTGCCATTGTAGCAGTCAATGCACAGGCATCACTGGCAGCAGACGGTCCTCATATAAAGGAATGCGTAGACCGCTTCTGGAATACTCCGCTCCGCACCGGGGACAGACGATATTATGATAATTTCCTGTACCTGTTTGCCATGCTGGCACTTTCGGGAAATTACAGAATTTACAAATAAAGAGAGTGGCACATGATTAGCACGGACCGCAGCGGAGCTGAGAAGTGGGAGTGCGTACCACGGAGCATGTAAAGCTGTCCGTGGAACATGCCGATGTGGCAGTAATGTGCCTTGGACTGGATGCAGCCATAGAGGGAGAACAGGGCGATGCCGGGAATGAATATGCCAGCGGAGACAAACTGGGATTAAATCTGCCGGGACTTCAGGAAGAACTTCTGGAAACTGTTGCAGCGATGGGAAAACCGGTGGTGGTTCTGTTAATGGCAGGAAGCGCCATAGATCTGCTATGGGCGGAACACAACCCGAATGTGAAAGCCATCGTGGATTGTTGGTATCCGGGAGCCAGAGGTGGTAAGGTAATTGCCGAAATGCTGTTTGGAGAATTTTTCCCCTCCGGGAAACTGCCGGTGAGATTTTATCATGGAACAGAAAATCTTCCGGTGTGGAATATTAGGGATGACTATGAAAGAAGAGAAGATATACCGGCAGGAAGCAGTGGTGCCGGATCGGGGACTGCCCTTTAAGCTATTCCGCTTCGAAGGTGCAGACGGAAAATATATATGTGAGGCGCATCAACATAGCAGTGTTGAAATATTTGCCTTGCGGGAGGGAAAGGTAGATTTTTGTCTCGGCGATAAAAAATATGTCCTTCCGGCAGGAAAGTTTATAATTGTGAACAGCAATGAAGTGCATTCCATTCATACATCGGGACGAAATGAGGCAATTGTTTTACAAATCCCAATGGAAAAACAGATAATGCGGTTTTCCGGTGAAAAAAAGGAAGAGGATGGAAAACTTTTTGCATTACTTGAGAAAATGTACAGACAGCAGATCAGAAAAGAGTACGGCTATGAACTGTTGATGCAGAGTATCTTTTATCAGCTGAAATATCTTCTGGTAACCGCTTATCGGATACCTGAGGAAAAGAAGGATTATTATCCGGGGAATACTCAGTCAGGACATCTTGAAAGAATTACTGGATACCTTCGGGAACATTATGCAGAAGAAATTTCACTGGAAACCCTGGCAGCAACATTTGGATATTGCCCTACTTACTTGTCGAAAATGTTCCGTCAGTATGGCAGAATCAACTATAAAGATTATCTGCGGAGCATCCGGTTTGAACATGCATTGCGGGAACTGGAGGAAACGGATCTGACCATAGGCGAAATTGCATTAAAGAACGGTTTCCCCAACAGTCAGGCTTTTTCCAGACTGTTCCGGGAGAAATACGGTATTCTGCCAACAGAGTATCAGAGAAGACAAAAAGAAAATGACAGCGCAGCTTTTCTAATGATTCAGATCCAAGCAGAAAGTTCCTTACTCGGCAGATTATGATACCTGTGTGGCAGAGGCAAGATTATTAAGCCTATATAGCTAATAATCAGAAAAAATTTATGGAGGAATTTATGAACAGACAAGAGGCAGTCAGACGAGCTACTGAATTGGTGGAGCAGATGAGCGTAGAGGAACTGGCTTCACAGCTGCGCTTTGACGCAGATGAAATTCCACATCTGGATATTCCGGAGTATAACTGGTGGAATGAGGGCCTGCATGGTGTTGCAAGAGCGGGTACAGCAACTGTTTTTCCACAGGCAATCGGGCTTGGAGCAACTTTTGATGAAGAACTGCTGGAGCGGATAGGAGTTGCCGTTTCTACGGAGGCGAGAGCCAAATATAATGAAAATGAAAAACATGAAGACCGTGATATTTATAAAGGAATTACACTTTGGTCGCCCAATGTCAATCTCTTCCGGGATCCCCGCTGGGGGCGTGGACATGAGACTTATGGAGAAGACCCGACACTGATTGCAATACTGGGTGTTGCATATATCAAAGGTCTGCAGGGAGAGGGAGAATATCTGCGCACGGCAGCGTGTGCCAAGCATTTTGCAGTACATTCCGGCCCGGAGGAAAAACGACACTATTTTGATGCAAAGGTTAGCATGAAAGAACTTTGGGAAACGTATCTTCCGCAGTTTGAGGCCTGTGTCAGGGAAGGAAAAGTCGAAGCGGTTATGGGCGCATATAACAGAACCAATGGTGAACCATGCTGTGCTCATAGTTATCTGATGGTGGAGGTTTTGAGAAAACAGTGGGGATTTCAGGGACATTATGTTTCAGACTGCTGGGCTATCCGTGATTTTCATGAACACCATAAGGTGACAGACAGACCGGAGGAAAGTGTCAGACTGGCTCTGGAGATGGGCTGCGATGTTAATTGCGGATGTACTTATCAGAAAATCCTGAATGCCTATGAAGAGGGGCTTATTTCCAAAGAACTACTGCAGAAATCAGCCATTCGTTTATTTACGACCAGATTCTTGCTGGGAATGTTTGATGAGACAGAATATGATAATATTCCGTATGAAGTTGTTGAATGTAGGGAACATATTGAGCTTTCCATAGAGGCAGCATGCAAGAGTGTCGTATTGTTAAAAAATGATGGCATTTTACCCTTAAATAAAAAGAAACTTAAAACAATCGGAGTCATTGGTCCCAATGCCAATTCCAGAGAAGCCCTGATCGGCAATTATCATGGGACGGCTTCAAGGTATGTTACTGTACTGGAAGGTATTCAGGACTATGTAGGCGATGATGTCAGGGTACTTTATTCAGAAGGCTGCCATTTGTTTTTAGATCAGGTAGAAAAACTGGCAAGAGAGGATGACCGTATCTCTGAGGCAATGACAGTTGCAGAACATTCGGATCTTGTTATTCTGTGTCTGGGACTGGACGAAAGTCTTGAAGGAGAAGAGGGCGATACAGGCAATGCATATGCATCCGGAGACAAGCAGGGGCTGATGCTTCCACCTTCACAGCAGAGGCTTTTGGAAACCGTGGCAGAAATGGGAGTTCCGTTTATTGTATGTATGATGGCAGGAAGTGCTATGGATTTGAACCTGGCAGATGACAGGGCGAATGCAGTTCTTCAGACATGGTATCCGGGAGCAAGAGGTGGAAAGGCAGTTGCAGATATACTCTTTGGAGAAATATCACCTTCGGGTAAATTGCCGGTTACCATTTACCGCAATTTACAGGGGATGCCGGATTTTGATGACTATTCCATGAAGAACAGGACATATCGCTTTGTGGAAAAAGCTCCACTTTATCCATTCGGTTATGGGCTGAATTATGCTGATACACTAGTTATGAGGGCGGAATTGACGGAAGATGTGGTATATGCACAAACGGAAGAACAGAGTGTAGGTGTTGAAGTAACCGTTGCAAATCACGGAGATGTTTTTACAGAGGATGTATTGCAGGTCTATGTACAGGTTGAGGATATCAACGAAGTGCCCAATCCTAAACTTGTCGTGTTTAAGCGCGTACAACTTGCACCGGGAGAAGAAAAGATGGTGACACTGGAAATTCCGATGAGGGCATTTACCGTTGTAGATGAAGAAGGTAAATTTGTACATACCGGTAGGGGAGCAGATATTTATGTTGGCTTTGGACAGCCGGATGAACGGACGAAGGAACTGACCGGCAAGAAGTGTCTGAAGATTCATATATAATGATTGTAATGATATGTAGCGTTCTCATTTCGGTCAACATTTGATTAGAGGTATGCATGAAAAAATGAGTCTGTGTGACGATTAAAAATGTCATCACAGACTCATTTTTGTGATTAAGGAATTAATATTTCTTCCAGCAGGACGGCAGCATGATCACGAGCATGGGGAAGAGTTCCAGTCGTCCGGCCAGCATATCGAACATCAGCACGCATTTGGACAGAGGACTGAACAATGCGAAGTTCTGGGTGGGACCGACTAACTCCAGGCCGGGACCGATATTGTTCAGGGTGGCCAGTACTGCGGTAAAGTTTGTGCTCAGGTCATATTCGTCCAGACAGACGATCAGCAGGGAAACGAAGAGTACGATAAAATAAGCCGTCATATAGACATTGGTGGAACGAAGCGTCTCGTGGGACAGATTGTGTCCGTCCATCTTGATCTTTTTCACCATCCGGGGATGGATCATCATGGACAGCTCCTTGCGGATCGCCTTGAAGAGGATCAGCACACGGGATACCTTTATACCGCCACCGGTACTGCCAGCACAGGCTCCGATCATCATCAGAAGCAGAAGGATCGTCTTCGACAATTGCGGCCACATATTGAAATCCGTGGTGGCAAATCCGGTGGTGGTGATGATCGTTCCTACCTGGAAAAAGGAGTGCCGCAGTGTCTCTCCCAAAGTTGCATAGAGCGGGCGGATATTCCAGGCGATCGTCAGAGCACTGGCGAAAATGATCAAAAAATACCAACGAACTTCTTCGATGGAAAAAGCTTCCTTAAACTGCCTGCTTAACAGACAGAAATATACCGTATAATTGACACCGCTTAAGATCATAAGTATCGTTACTGCATTCTGTATCAGTGGAGAGTAACCGCCGATACTGCTGTTCTTGACACCGAAACCACCGGTGCCGACACTGCCGAAGGTCGTGCACAGGGAATCAAACAACGGCATACCGCACAGGCATAGCATGATCACGCCCAGAACAGTGATCGCCATATAAAGTCCATAGAGGATCTTCGCCGTATCCCGGACTCTCGGTACCAGCTTGCTGACGGAAGGCCCCGGGCTCTCCGCACGCATCAGGTTCATAGTGGAGCCACCCATCATCGGCAGGATCGCCATAATGAATACGAATACACCCATACCGCCGATCCAGTGGGTGAAGCTGCGCCAGAACAGGCTGGCATAGCTTAATGCCTCCACATCTGACAGAATACTGGAACCTGTGGTCGTAAAGCCGGAGATCGTCTCGAAGAGAGCATCAATATAAAAAGGAATCTCTCCGGTGAGAACGAAGGGAATAGCACCGAAAACAGACATGACAAACCATCCCAGGGCAACGGCAGTGAAGCCTTCCCTGACGTACAATTCCTTAAAACGTCCTGTGTGCCTGAAACTTAACAATTTTCCTAAAATGAAACAAACAGCTGCGGTCACCAGATAGATCAGTGCCACATGATATTCTCCGTAGATCATACCCACGATCCAGGGAAGCAGTAAGAATAAAGCTTCAAATTGTAAAATAAATCCGATAATAAAACTCAATATCGCAAAATTCATGATAATGTCCTTCTATAAAATTACCCTTCAATAATATCTTTAATATCATTCAGCCGTGCATGTGTCAGTACTACGACCACATAATCGCCTACATGAAGCTCGTCCTGACCACTGGGAATAATAGCCTGTCCTCCGCGGACGATGGAACAGACCAGGATATTTTTCCGGATGTGCAGACGGTTCAGAGGTATATTGGTAACGGCAGAATCCTCTTTGATGTAGAATTCCAGTGCCTCTGCATGACCGTCTTCCAGCTTATACAGATTCTCCACATTACTGTTGAGAGATTCATTCATGGATCGTGCATATTTAATGATCATATCTGCAGTTACCAGGCGCGGATAGGAGATCGTATCCAGCTTGATATCACTTAAGACACCACTGAAGTTGATACGGTTGATCTTGGTGACTACCTTTGCATGGGAAGTCCGTTTCGCATACAGTGACAGGAGGATATTTTCCTCATCAAGTCCGGTTAGTGCAGCAAAAGCATCCACGTTCTCCAGCCCCTCCTGTATCAGAAGACGTTCATCCGTACCGTCACCGCAGATGATGGAAGCCTTGGGCAGCAGTTCACTCAAATGCTCGCAGCGGGCGGGATCCTGATCGATGATCTTGGTATGGATGCCGACTTCTAAAAGTCTTCTTGCCAGATAATAAGCAATGGTTCCGCCACCGACGATCATGGCAGTACGTGCCCTGCCGGCGCCGATACCGATCTTTTTGAAGAAATCATTAGCCTTGGGAGGAGTGGACACAATAGCTACCACATCGCCTTCCCGGAAGACAAAATCACCCCGGGGAATCAGCACCTGATTATCTCTGGTGACCATACATACCAGTACATCGCATTTTAAGGTGGTACGGATGTGGATCAGTTCATAATTATTTAAGAGACAGTCATGGGTCACGCGGAAATGCAGAAGCTCGATCCTTCCCTTGGAAAAAGTATCGATCTTAACTGCAGAAGGAAACTGGAAGATCCGGGCAATCTCGGCGGCACTGGACAGCTCCGGGTTGATGATCATGGCAAGCCCCAGCTCTTCCCGCAGAAAAGCAATCTCATTATTGTAGATAGGATTGCGGACACGGGCGATGGTCTTACAATGTCCCGCCTTTTTCGCAATGACACAGCACAGAAGATTCTGCTCATCGGATCCGGTCACGGCGATCAGCAGATCCGCATGGTCAATGCCAGCCTCAGACAGTGTCTGGAAGCTGACACCATTGCCCACGATGCCCATGGCATCCAGATCATCCGTGATGGAATTCACCTTTTCCTCATTGGTATCGATCACGGTGATATTGTGATTCTCACCGCCTAATTGCTCTACCAGGGTGTAGCCAACCTTGCCGCAGCCCACAATGATTATGTTCATAAAAACCTCCAAAACAAAAGTCATAAAAACAGTTATCGCTTATTATACCACACTATAGAAAAAAAGAGAAGATTGAAAGGAATATCCTGTCCACGGAGACATATATTGTAACTATTCAGAGCATTAAATATCAGCTAAGTCTTGATGAATGCCTGCATTCGCAAAGGAGAAGTTCCGAAGGAACGATTTTGCGCATGAGGTTCTGAATAGTTACGGGAGGAGAAACATGGACAGCCTGCTTCGTATTTTTCCGCAAAAGAGAAGAGCATTCTGGCAGAAGACAGCGGATAATGGGGGAAAAATCTGCGAGATCCGTCTACGTGTGGACAGGCCGGTGATCGTGGAAACATCGAGAGGAGATTATTTCTTAAATAACGGCGGGGAATGGCAGGAGCATCCTTACGGAGCGCATCTGGTGACGGAAGCGGAGATACGGGAGTTGATCGCCTGGCTGTGTCAGGATTCGGTGTATGCTTATGCCGATGAGATCAGACAGGGCTTTTTGACTGTGGAAGGCGGACACCGGATCGGATTGTGCGGACAGGCTGTGTTGGAAAATGAAACAGTGATTCGCACTCTGAAAAATATTGCGTTTATCAATATCCGGGTCGCCCATGAGATCCGGGGAGCAGCTGACGGTATCCTGCCAAAATTATATAAGAAAGGAAAATTTCAGAATACCCTGATTGTATCGCCTCCGGGATTCGGCAAAACCACTCTGCTCAGGGATCTGATCCGTCAGATTTCCGATGGTAATACGTATGGTGCGGGACTTCGGGTGGGAGTGGTGGACGAGCGCTCGGAGCTGGCGGGAAGCTATCTGGGAAGACCTCAGAATGATCTGGGGATGCGGACGGATGTGCTTGATGGCTGTCCCAAGGCTCAGGGGATGTTATTACTTTTGCGTTCCATGTCACCTCAAGTCATTGCAGTGGATGAACTGGGGGAGGAAACGGACAGGCGGGCCTTACAAAAAGCAGCGGCCTGCGGCTGCGGTCTGCTGGCCACTCTGCATGGAACGGACGAGACGGACGCAGCAAAGCGCCTGGGTGAATCCTGCCTGCGACAGATATTTGACCGCATAGTGATCTTAAAAGGAAGGGGACGGATGGAATGCAGATGCTCGGAGGATTTCTGATTCTGTTGGGATGCTTTGGAATGGGACTGTGGTATCGGCAGCAATTCTTAGGAAGATTATATACGATCCGGGAACTCATCCGCATTCTGGAACAGTGGATCAGTGAGATCCGGTACAACGGGTCAACACTTCCGGAATGCTGCCGACAGACCGGCAGACAACGGAAAGACAGGCTGGGAGAGATCTGCACCGAAGTATACCGTGAATATGCGGAGACGGAGGATGCTGGTTTTCTGGAACTGGCGGAGAAAAGCTTTCGCAGACAGCTGCGGATGCTTCCTCTGAAAAAAGAAGACATTGAAGAGTTTTTGCGTTTTGCGGAAAAAGAGGGCTATGCGGATGAAACGATGCAGATAAAAAGTATCGAATTGTCCAGACAGGGACTGGAACATACGGCGGATATGCAGCAGCGGGAAATTACACAGAAATGCAGGCTCTCCGTAGGACTGGGAGCCATGAGCGGTCTGCTGATACTGTTATTGTTAGTCTGATGCCGGTTCCGGAGACCACAGAGAGAAGAGAAAAGGACGGGGAAAGATGGGAATAGGACTGATCTTTAAAATAGCTGCGGTAGGAATCCTTGTAACGATACTCAGCCAGGTCTTAAAACACAGCGGCAGGGAGGAACATGCTTTTCTCGTCAGCCTTGCGGGACTGATCCTGGTTCTTAGCTGGATCGTTCCGTATATCTATGATCTGTTTGATACCGTACAGACTCTGTTTTCGTTTTAATAGGAGGAAATATGTCCGAGATCATTAAGATTGCATTGCTTGGGATCGCCGGAGTTCTTTTTGCCATACAATTTAGGCAACAGCGGCCGGAATATACGCTGCTGATCGGATTTGCCCTGAGTGTGCTGGTATTTTCCTATGTGCTGGGGCTGACGGGACAGTTGCTGGAGGAGTTTGCGGGATTACAGCAGTACCTCGGGGATGCAAAAGGGTATCTCGGTATTTTGATGAAAGTGGTGGGGATCACCTACCTGTGTGAATTCAGCGCCGGAATCTGCAAGGATGCCGGATTCGCAGCGGTATCGGATCAGATCGAGATTCTGGGAAAACTTTCGGTACTGTTTGCGGGACTGCCGATTCTGCTTACGGTGATCCGACAGATCTATGGTATTTTATAAGAGTGAGGGAGCAATGGATGCAATGTGGCAGGAATATGGCATGGAAGAACTGGAAAAAGGGATGCAGAAGCTGTTTCCGGCCTCACGGATCTCCGTGGCGGAATTGATGGGACAACTGCTGCAGGGAGATGTGCTGGGGGCAGCGGGAACCCTGTTGCAGGAAGTGATACAGGGAATGGGAGCATCTGCTGCGGGCAGGAAAAATATTCTGATCTGGCTGATCGTACTGGGGATCCTTTCTGCACTGCTGATTCATTTCGTGGAGGTTTTCGACAAACATCAGATTGCGGATTTAAGCTTTTACTTTATCTATCTGCTCATGGGAGTGATCCTGCTGCAATGTTTTTCCGGGATTCTGGGAACCGCAAGAGAGACGGTGGAAAATATCGTGTTGTTTGTAAGGCTGATGGTACCTACGTATCTTCTTGCGGTGGGAGTGGCCTCGGGGCCGGCTACAGTGGGAGCCGGGTATCAGCTGATGCTACTTCTGATCTATGGTACGGAAAAAATACTGTTGGGTGTGGTACTACCACTGATTTACTGCTATGGCCTGTTGACCATGATCAACGGGATCTGGGTGGAGGAAAAGCTGACATTTTTGACGGAACTTCTGGAAAAGGCGGTGGGCTGGATTCTCAAGGCTTCTCTGGGAGTGGTCACGGGGATCAGTGTGTTCCAGTCATTGATCACACCGGTATTGGATTCCGTGAAGACCTCCGCCGTGGAAAAGGCACTTTCGGCACTGCCGGGGATCGGAAATGCGGCAGACGGGCTTCTGGAGCTGGCGGTGGGTTCAGCCGTTGTCATCCGCAACAGCATCGGCGTACTTTTGCTGTTACTGCTTCTGGCGGCGTGTGCGGCTCCGCTTCTGGAGATTTTGTTTACTGCGTTTTTGATCAAGTGTGCGGCAGCTTTTATGGGGATCGTCAGCGATAAAAGAGTGACCAACTGTACGGATCATATGGGAAATGCAGGGATGCTTCTGTTTCGTACTGCGGGCACAGCCATGCTGTTGTTTCTGATCACATTGGCACTATTAGCTATCGGAAGCAGGGGGAGGTAAGAGGATGCAATGGTTATACCGGGTGATCGGACAGGCCGGGATCTTCCTGATCTGTGCACAGACCGTAGTGCATTTCAGACCGAAGGAGTCCTACGATAAATATTTGAAACTGTTATTATCCGTTATGCTGTTGCTGCAGTTGTTACAGCCTGTTCTGACCATGTTCGGCGGCGGAGACGGCTGGAATGCAGAAGAACAGGTGACAGGATTTATGCAAGAATTGCAGACCGTGCTGACCCGGGCCTCCGAACAGGCAGAACAGTCGCAGGAAGAGATCGGGAATACGGCAGCTGCTGTGGCGCAGGAAGCCGGGGAAGGATATGACCCGGCAAATGTGTGGGAGCAAGATTCTGCACAGGGAGCTGTTACAGGAGAAAACAGTGGGGAAGTATCGGATCAGAAGGAAACGGATAGGGAAAATGCAGAAACGGAGGGAATCCATGTGGACATTGCACCAATCCGGCTGGAATGATGGAGAAGTCTGCCGGAGAGCTAAGGAAAATGACGGTAGAAAAACCGGAGCCAGGGAAGAAAAAGAGGTGAGAAGCAATGGGTGAATTCTGGGAAAAGATCACAGGCAGCATTGGTACAGGTAACGGTGCAGGCGGTTCCGGCCCTCCGAAATGGTTCCGTCGGGACAACCTGTTGATTCTGGTATTGTTGGGTGTCCTATTGTTTATCATCGCCCTGCCGGTGAAAAAGGAGGAGCCACAGGCAGCTTCCGTCGGCACAGAGACTGCAGAACAGTACAATGCCGGAATTTTCACTTCTCCTTCGCAGACAACCGGGGAACAGGAGACGGCGGTAGATACCGAAACCCGGGCGGTGGCAGCGGGAAGCGCGGAGGAATATACCGCCTATCTGGAGGGAAAACTGAAGAAAATGCTGGAATCCGTCCGGGGACTGGGAGAGGTGGAAGTCATGATCACATTGGAATCCTCGGAGGAAAGAATTGTGGAAAAAGACATGACCGCGGATCGTTCCCAGACAGAAGAACAGGACTCCGCCGGAGGAACCCGCACCGTGAGTTCTTCCAATACCGGATACCAGACCGTCTATCAGGACGGCAGTCAGGGCACACCGTTTGTAGCGAAGACGATCACACCCCAAGTGGAGGGGGTGCTGGTGGTGGCGGAAGGAGCCGGAAAAGGCAATATGACCAGTGAAATCACGCAGATCGCACAGGCACTTTTCGGTGTGGAAGCCCACAAAGTCAAGGTGTTGGAAAAATGAGTCACAGGAAACATATCCGCACAGACGGGTACATACAATAGAGTATAAAATCAAGAAGGCAGATACAGGCCTTTGGAAAAGGGGAACGCAGTGAAAAACTTAATTAAGAAGAATCAGCTTATGATTACCGCACTTGCCATCATGATAGCCATTGCAGGTTATCTGCAGTTTGCGGGGACCAACCTGGAAAAGGAGTATCTGGCGTCGGATAATACAGAAGATCTCAGTGCAGTGGATTCCACAGACATTGTCACAGATATGGAAAGCCTGGATTCGGATGTGGAGATCGTCATGGAAGATTATCTGGATGAAGATATGCAGGTGGCAGAGGCTACGCCGGACGAAGGGGAGATTCCCGGGGAAGCAGTGTTGACCGGAACGAACGGTGTGGAGGTACTGTCTGCTGCAAGACTTTCCAAGGAGCAGACCAGAGCCCGGAATAAAGAGACCTTATTGGAGATTATCAACAGTACTGAGCTCAGCGATGCCCAGAAACAGGAAGCGGTGGACAGCATGGTGCGCATGACTGATATCGCGGAAAAGGAAGCGGCGGCCGAGGTGCTTTTGCAGGCGAAAGGTTTCAGTGAAGCTGTGGTCAGCATCAACGGGGATGCCGTGGATGTGGTGGTCAATGCCGCAGAACTGACGGATGTGCAGCGGGCACAGATCGAAGATATCGTAAAAAGAAAGACGGATATTGCGGCGGAAAATATCGTCATCAGCACCATTGCACAGTGATATTTTTGTGTACATAGGGGAAAAATTATGTTATGATACCAAGGGTTACAATTAAAAAGCCTACGCAAGCTTGCTTGCAGGAGGCTTTTTGAATTCGTAACCCGTACCACATGAGCAAGCAGCCATTTTCGAAGAAAATGAGCGGATTGCGAATGCGGTCCAGATTGAGAGAGTGCGAAGCACGAAGCAATCTGGATGGTATCATAAGAACTCGGAGGAGCAAGCAGCCATTTTCGAAGAAAATGAGCGGATTACGAATGCGGTCCAGATTGTGAGAGTGCGAAGAACGGAACAATCTGGATGGTATCATAACTTAACCTGGAAAACTTGACAAAAGGAAGAAACAATGAAGAGAGTCTTTTTAATTGTATTGGACAGCTTCGGTATCGGACAGATGCCGGATGCCGCAGCTTACGGTGACATCAATGTAAATACACTGCGGAGCGTGTCAAGGAGCCCTTATTTTCATATGGAAAATATGAAAAACATGGGTTTGTTTAATATTGACGGCGTGGAAGTGGGAGAGAAAACAGACCATCCCACGGCAGCTTATACCCGCATGACGGAGCGTTCCCGTGGAAAGGACACGACCATCGGGCACTGGGAGATCGCAGGTATCTATTCTCCCAAGCCACTGCCTACCTATCCGGACGGCTTCCCCGAGGATGTGCTGGAAGAGTTCCGGATCCGCACCGGCAGAGATGTGCTGTGCAATAAGCCGTACTCCGGCACACAGGTCATTGCGGATTACGGGGACGAGCATGTGCGCACCGGCAAACTGATCGTATATACTTCCGCAGATAGTGTGTTTCAGATCGCTGCCCATGAGGATGTGGTTCCTGTGGAGCAGTTATATGATTATTGCCGTATCGCCAGACAGATCTTACAGGGAGAACACGGTGTGGGCCGTGTCATTGCGAGACCTTTTATCGGTGAGAGCGGACATTATACCCGTACCCCAAGAAGACACGATTTTTCCCTGCTGCCTCCCGCAGTGACCATGCTGGATCAGCTGAAGGCTGCCGGTAAGGATGTCATTGCTGTGGGTAAGATCCAGGATATTTTCGTAGGCAAGGGCATTACCGAGCATGTATACACTTCCGGCAACGCAGAAGGCATTGAGCGGACACTGGAATATCTGGACAAGGATTTCGAAGGACTCTGCTTTATCAATCTGGTGGATTACGACATGCTCTACGGCCATAGAAGAGATGTGGACGGCTATGCGAAGGCACTGGCTTATTTTGATGAGAAGCTGCCGGAGATCCAGGCGCACATGAAGCCGGATGATATTCTGATGATCACCGCAGACCACGGCTGTGATCCCGCTTACACAGCCACCACGGATCACACCAGAGAATATACTCCGTTTCTTATGTACGGTGCGCCTGTGACGCCGGGGAATCGCGGAACCAGACCGACTTTTTCCGATATCGGAGCTACGGTATTGGATTATTTCGGAATCCAACCGGAGTTTGAAGGAAGCTCTGTTTTAAAGGCAGATCCATCATAGATAGCAGATCCCGAAGAACTGCGAAAATAGATTTTTAGAGATATAAGAGATATATTTGGAGGACTATAGTAGTGAGTAATAATTATACAGAAGAGATCAACCGCCGCCGGACGTTTGCCATTATTTCCCACCCGGATGCCGGCAAGACGACCCTGACCGAGAAGTTCCTGCTCTACGGAGGAGCCATCAACCTGGCAGGAAGCGTAAAGGGTAAGGCAACGGCCAGACATGCGGTATCCGACTGGATGCAGATTGAGAAAGACAGAGGTATTTCCGTTACCTCTTCCGTATTGCAGTTTGAATATGACGGTTACTGCATCAATATTCTGGATACCCCGGGACATCAGGATTTCTCTGAGGATACCTACCGTACCCTGATGGCAGCGGACTCCGCAGTTATGGTCATCGATGCTTCCAAGGGTGTCGAGGCCCAGACGAGAAAGCTGTTCAAGGTCTGCGTGATGCGCAAGATCCCTATTTTCACCTTCATCAACAAGATGGACCGTGAGGCAAGAGATACCTTTGAACTGCTGGATGATATCGAGAAGGAGCTTGGCATTGCCACCTGCCCCATCAACTGGCCCATCGGTTCCGGTAAGGAATTCCAGGGTGTCTACGACCGTGAGAAAAAGTGTGTGATCGCATATTCCGATACGGAGAAGGGAACGAAGGAAGGAACTTCCACCGAGATTCCCATTCAGGACGAAGAACATCTGAAGGAACTGATCGGAGAGGATGCAGCGGACAAGCTGCTTGGCGAGGTGGAACTGTTGGACGGTGCCAGCGCAGAGTTTGATCTGGAGGAAGTGCAGAAGGGTAACCTGACCCCGGTATGCTTCGGATCTGCTTTGACCAACTTCGGTGTGGAGATCTTCTTAAAGCATTTCCTGAATATGACTACCACGCCGCTGCCAAGAAAAGCAGACATCGGCATGATCAACCCGACGGAGCATGAGTTCAGTGCCTTTGTTTTCAAAATCCAGGCTAACATGAACAAGGCTCACAGAGACCGTATCGCATTCATGCGTATCTGCTCCGGTAAATTCGATGCCAACATGGAAGTGCGTCATGTGCAGGGCAATAAGGTTATGAGATTATCCCAGCCCCAGCAGATCATGGCGGATGAACGTAAGATCTTAAACGAGGCTTATGCGGGTGATATTATCGGTGTCTTCGATCCCGGCATTTTCTCCATCGGAGATACCCTGTGCATGCCCAGGGAGAAGTTCCAGTATGAAGGTATTCCGACCTTCGCTCCGGAGCATTTTGCCAGAGTGCGTCAGGTGGATACCATGAAGAGAAAACAGTTCGTCAAGGGCGTAGAGCAGATCGCTCAGGAAGGTGCTATCCAGATCTTTCAGGAGTTCAATACCGGTCTGGAAGAGATCATCGTCGGTGTGGTAGGCGTGCTGCAGTTCGATGTACTGAAATACCGTCTGGAGAACGAATATAACGTGGAGATCCGTCTGGAGAACCTGCCTTATGAGCATATCCGCTGGATCGAGAATAAGGATGAGATCGACCTGGCCAAGCTGTCCGGTACTTCCGATATGAAGAAGGTCAAGGACATGAAGGGTAATCCTTTATTACTGTTTGTGAATTCCTGGAGCATCGGCATGACTCTGGACCGTAATAAGGGACTGGTGCTGACGGAGTTCGGACGCAATTAGTAATTATATGGAAACAAAAAGTGTGTAGGGGGATAGAATGCGGAATAAGAAAAAGTTATGTGCCGGAATTCTGATGTTACTGCTTTTGACAGGATGCTCCTCACAGGAGGTTCTGCAGGAAGTACCCCAGACCATCGTGCTGCCCGAGTCACAGATAGATACTATGCCTGTGCAGGAGACGGCGGCTGCGGAAAATGACAATACAGAGAGCTTTTCCCTTTTAGAGGAGGGAGGCTCTCGTTTTGCATATGAGAGTCTGGATGCGCAGGAACAGATCTGGTATCAGGAGATCGAGCAGGCGATTGGGTCTATGGATGACACGATCAAACTGTCCACGGAACCGTTGGAACAGGGAATGGATGAACAGGACATTGACAAAGTATTTCAGTGCGTGCTGATAGATCATCCGGAGATTTTTTACACCACAGGATATACTTATACCAAATATTCCAGAGGGGAGAAAACCGTAGGAATCGACTTCGCAGGCACTTACGATCAGACGAAGGAAGAGGCCGTAGCGCGGGCGGAGGCCATTCGCAGTGTGACGGCGGAATGGCTGTCCGGTATGGAAGAGGCGGCTTCTGAGTACGATAAGGTAAAAGCGGTGTATGAGGCGGTCATCTTTTCAACAAATTATGATCTGAGTGCGGCGGATAATCAGAACATTGCCTCGGTATTCTTAGGAGGAGCTTCTGTCTGCCAGGGATATGCCAAAGCCACCCAGTATCTGTTGAATCATCTGGGGGTGATGTGCACCCTGGTGCAGGGAACGGTGGATACCGGAGAAGCTCATGCCTGGAATCTGGTACAGGTGGACGGGGACTATTATTATGTAGATACCACCTGGGGAGATGCCTCTTACCGCATGGAGAATGGCAGCGAGCAGAGGAGCCTGCCGGAGATCAATTATGATTATCTGTGCGTGACTACAGAGGATCTGCTACGGACGCATCGTATCGAAGCGGTGATCCCTATGCCGGAATGTACGGCGACGGAAGCAAATTATTATGTGCGGGAAGGTTCCTACTTTACTTCCTATGACCATGAACAGATGCAGGCGGTCTTCGACAGAGCCATAGAGGGCGGCAGAACGGAAGTGACGATAAAATGTGCAGATGAACTCTGTTATCAGGAAATCTGTCATGCATTGATCGATGAGCAGGAGATTTTTTCCTATATGCAGATACAGGGGAACAGCAATACCGTCACTTATGCCCAGAACGGGAAACAATTATCCTTGACTTTTTGGGTGACAAATGAATAAGGATTTGGTATACTGTAACTAATTAGTTATTATTAGGAGGATCAGCTATCATGGAAAAAGAAATAGATAAGAAGAACCTGGTATTAAGGGAAGACGAGAGCATCGGTACCGTACAGATCGCCGATGATGTAGTGGCTATGATCGCATCTTTAGCAGCTACCGAGGTAGACGGTGTCAGCGCCATGGCTGGTAATGTTACCAACGAACTCATGAGCAAGGTAGGCGTTAAGAGCCTGACCAAGGGTGTCAAAGTAGAGGTGCTGGACAAGAATGTGACCGTGGATCTGACTGTGACCATGGAGTACGGTTACAATATTCCCGCTACCTGTCAGGCAGTACAGCAGAAGGTGAAAAATGCCATTGAGAATATGACAGGACTGACCTGCTCTGATGTGAACATCCGTATTGCCGGTGTGAACATGAAGAAGGATAAATAAGAGGAATTACAGGAAGATATTATGGGAAGACACGAGCAGAGAGAACAGGTTTTCAAACTTTTATACCGCGTGGAGTTTCATGCACCGGAGGATATGCCGGAACAGATTGCATTGTTCCGCGAGAATAATGAGGAAGTTCCTTCCTGGCAGGATGCAGATGCCATTGCGGCCCGCTTTGAGAAGATCAGGGAGAAAATCCCCGAGCTTGACAGGCTGTTGAATGAGAATACCGAAGGCTGGGATACCACCCGTATGGGAAAGGTGGAGCTTGCAGTACTGCGTCTTGGTGCATATGAGCTGCGCTATGATGACGATATCCCGAATGGCGTTGCTATTAACGAGGCAATCGAGATTGCCAAAAAGTACGGACAGGAAAGCTCTGGCGGATTCGTCAATGCGATCCTTGCCAAGATCATGAAATCCGGTGAGTAGGATACAGAACGTAATCAGCGTACGACAACTGAATACTTATATCAAAAATATGTTCACGCAGGATTACTTTTTACAGATGGTATCTGTAAAGGGTGAGGTAAGCAACTGTAAATACCATCCCTCTGGACATATTTATTTTACGTTAAAGGATTCTGCCAGTGCCCTGAACTGCATTATGTTCGCCGGAGACCGGAGAGGTCTGGGATTCCGGCTGACGGAAGGGCAGCAGGTAATTGCGAAGGGCAGTGTGAGTGTATTTGAGCGTGACGGCAGATATCAGCTGTATGTGAAGGAAGTGACGCTGGACGGCGCCGGAGCCCTCTATGAAAAATACGAACAACTAAAACGGGAACTGGCGGAAGAGGGCATGTTTGCTCCGGAGTATAAGCAGCAGATTCCGAAGTATATCCATACTCTTGGGGTAGTCACGGCAGATACCGGCGCGGCAGTCCGGGATATCATACAGATCGCCTCCAGACGGAATCCCTTCGTGCAGATTATTTTGTATCCTGCGCTGGTACAGGGAGCTTCGGCGGCGCCTTCCATTGTGAACGGAATCCGTGCACTGGAGAGACAGGGCGTGGATGTCATGATCGTGGGACGTGGGGGCGGCTCCATCGAGGATCTGTGGGCATTCAACGAGAGAATGGTGGCACAGGCAGTATTCGACTGCTCTGTTCCCATTATTTCGGCGGTTGGACACGAGACGGATACCACGATCATTGATTATGTGGCGGATCTGCGGGCACCGACCCCGTCGGCAGCGGCAGAACTGGCAGTGACACAGGTCAGTGATATTGAGAATGAGATTTTGGACAGACAGGACAGGCTGTATCAGCGGATGGGACGAGTGCTTCAGCATAAGAGGCAGCAGGCGGATCAGATGGAAATGCGCCTGAAATATTTAAGCCCCGCCAGCCGGATACGGGAGAAGAGGACTTACAGCATACAGCTGGAAGACCGGCTGCAGAACCGGCTGCAGGCGATCCTGCGGGAACGCAGACATAACCTGGCATTGTATATTGAGAGAATGAAAGCGGTCTCTCCTTTGGAAAAGTTAAACAGTGGTTTTTCCTATGTGGAGGATACCGATGGGAAAAATATCCGTTCCGTGATCCAGGTGGAAGCAGGGGAGCGCCTGCGGATCCGGGTGAGTGACGGCGTGATCGATACCCGGGTGGAACAGATACAGAAGGAAGAAAGACTTCCCGGATAGCATTTACCGGTATCCGGGGGATGCAGATAGATGCAGGTAGCAGACGGAGGTGCTATTTTGGCAGGAAAAAAGAAAACGGAAGCACAGGAACCACAGAGCCTGGAAGAGAATTTTTCCGCAGTGGAAGAACTGATCGGACAGCTGGAAGCAGAGGATATTTCTCTGGAGGAAGCTTTTACGGCGTACAGCAAGGGCATGAATCTGCTGAAACGGTGCAGCGAACAGATCGACCGGGTGGAAAAACAGGTCATGAAGCTGAACGAAGAGGGCGGACTGGAACCGCTGGATCCCCAGTAAGCATACAGCATACCGGCAGGTAGAGGAAGGTTGGCATCAGACATGGAAGAAACGTTATTCAGACAGGAATTGCAGAAGAGAACGGCAGCGATTGAAGAATTACTGAAGGAATATCTTCCGGCAGAGGAAGGATACCAGAAGACCGTTATTGAAGCCATGAACTATAGTCTTATGGCAGGCGGAAAGCGCCTGCGTCCCATGCTGATGCAGGAGACCTATAAAATGTTCGGTGGCAAAGATGATACGATAGAGCCTTTTATGGCGGCGATCGAGATGATCCATACATATTCTCTGGTACATGATGATCTGCCGGCCATGGACAATGACGAGTACCGCAGAGGCCGCAAGACCACCTGGTCTGTGTACGGTGACGGTATGGGAGTCCTGGCAGGAGACGGACTGCTCAATTATGCCTTTGAGACTGCATTTCGTGCTTTTCCGGCATGCACCTCGGGAGAACCGGTAGATCCGAATTACCCGAGAGTGGCGGCGGCACTGAATATTTTAGCCCGCAAGGCAGGAATCTATGGGATGATCGGCGGCCAGAACGCAGATATTGAAGCGGAGGAACAGGCAGAACCTCTGACCACAGAACAGATCCTGTTCATCCATGCCAACAAGACGGCAGCCCTGATCCAGTCGGCCATGACTATCGGAGCTACGCTGGCAGGGGCAACCGATGAAGAGATTGCGGCATTGGAACTGTGTGCCTACAATGTCGGCATTGCATTCCAGATCCAGGATGACATTCTGGATGTGATAGGGGACAGCAAGGAGCTGGGAAAAGCTACCGGAAGTGATGCACAGAATCATAAGCAGACCTATGTGACTTTACACGGACTGGAAGAATCCGGCAGAGAAGTGGAACGGCTGACCGGGGAAGCGGTAGCAATTCTGGACAGCTTTTCGGGAGAACATGAATTCCTGAAGGAGCTGTTGCTGCACCTGGTCCATAGAACGAAATAGCAGAGGAAAAGCCAATGTTACTGGATAAGATCGAGAAAGCAAACGATATCAAAAAAATAGATAAATCAGACTATGGGGAACTGGCGGAGGAGATTCGGCAGTTCCTGATCGAAAAGATCAGTGTGACCGGGGGACATCTGGGTTCGAACCTGGGAGCGGTGGAACTGACCATGGCACTTCATCTTGCTCTGAATCTCCCGGAGGACAAGATCATCTGGGATGTAGGTCATCAGTCTTATACCCACAAAATATTAACGGGCCGCAAGGACGGTTTCGATGTCTTACGCCAGTTCCATGGCATGAGTGGGTTCCCCAAGAGAAAAGAAAGTGATTATGACGCATTTGATACCGGACACAGTTCTACCTCCATATCCGCAGGACTGGGACTGGTGAAGGCAAGAGATCTCAAAGGGGAGAAGACCACCATTGTATCCGTGATCGGAGACGGCTCTCTGACAGGAGGCATGGCTTACGAGGCCTTGAACAATGCAGCCAAACTGGAGACGAACTTTATTGTGGTATTAAACGACAACAATATGTCCATCTCCGAAAATGTGGGCGGTGTTTCCAAATATCTGAACAATATCCGTACGGCGACCGGCTATCTGGATCTGAAAGAGGGCATATACAACGCTCTCAAGAGAAAACCCGGTGGCAACGGTATTGTCAACAGTATCCGCCGGGCCAAGAGCAGCTTCAAACAGCTGGTGATCCCCGGGATGTTTTTTGAGGATATGGGAGTGACTTATTTAGGCCCGGTAGACGGACATGATATCGAAGGCCTGATCAAGGTCATTGAGGAAGCCAAGAGAGTCAAGGGAGCTGTGCTGGTGCATGTGATTACCCAGAAGGGCAAGGGCTATGGACCGGCGGAGAAACATCCCGCCAGATTCCACGGGGCAGAGCCTTTTGACATCGAGACGGGAATTCCTTCCCATCCCCGCACCGTGGCCAATTATACGGATGTGTTTTCCACTGTTATGTGCAAGCTGGGCCAGCGGGACGAACGGGTAGTGGCAATTACGGCAGCCATGCCGGACGGCACCGGCTTAAAGCGCTTCCGGAATATGTACCCGGACCGGTTCTTTGATGTGGGAATTGCGGAGGAACATGCGGTGACCTTCGCAGCAGGACTGGCAGCAGGAGGCATGAAGCCTATTGTTGCGGTGTATTCTTCATTTTTACAGAGAGCCTACGATCAGATCCTGCATGATGTGTGTATTCAGAATCTGCCGGTAGTGTTTGCTATAGATCGTGCAGGGCTGGTGGGGAGTGACGGTGAGACTCATCAGGGTATTTTTGATTATACCTATCTGTCGGGAATTCCCAATATGCATATCTGTGCGCCGAAGAACAAATGGGAATTATCGGATATGATGAAGTTTGCCGTGGCACTGGATGCGCCCATTGCGGTGCGATATCCCAGAGGAACGGCTTATGCCGGACTTGCCGAACACCGTGCCCCCATTGAACTGGGCAAGGCGGAGTGGATCGCAAGAGAGGGCGGTATCGCATTGTTTGCCGTAGGCAGTATGGTAAAGACAGCGGAGGGAGTCCAGAAGCTTCTGCATGAAAAGGGTTACAAGGCAAGTATCATCAATGCCAGATTTATCAAGCCCATTGACGAAGAGGCAGTACTTTCGGCCTGTGAAGATCATGAGATGATCGTGACCATGGAAGAAAATGTCCAAAGCGGAGGATTCGGAGAAAAGGTGTTGGATTGTCTGAATGACCACGAGAAACGGATCAAATGTGTCATGGCAGCTATTCCCGATGCTTATGTGGAACATGGAAATGTAGAGCTTTTGAAAAAGGAGATCGGATTGGATGCGGAAAGCATCACGGAGAAAATTCTGGAAAGATTATAAATAATTAGGAGACGAAGATGAAAGAACGACTGGATGTGATTCTGGTAGAGCAGGGGTATGCTCCTTCCAGAGAAAAGGCAAAAGCCATCATAATGTCCGGCAATGTCTATGTCAACGGACAGAAGGAAGACAAGGCCGGCACCGGATTTGATGTCAGCAAGATCAAGCTGGAAGTCAGAAATCATACCATGAAATATGTCAGCCGCGGAGGCCTGAAGCTGGAAAAGGCAATGGAACAGTGGGGATTTCTGCTGGACGGCATGATCTGCATGGATATCGGTGCATCTACCGGAGGCTTCACGGACTGCATGCTCCAGAACGGAGCCACGAAGGTGTATTCCGTGGACGTGGGACAGGGGCAGTTAGCCTGGAAACTGCGGAATGATGAGCGGGTGGTATGCATGGAACAGACCAATTTCCGTTATGTGACCCCGGAGGATATCCCGGATGCACTGGATTTCGCCAGCGTGGATGTGTCCTTTATTTCCCTGACCAAGATTTTGATCCCGGCGAGAAATCTGTTAAAGACCGGCGGACAGATTGTGTGTCTGATCAAGCCCCAGTTCGAGGCCGGCAGAGGCAAGGTGGGCAAGAACGGTGTGGTGAGAGAGCCTCAGATCCACGAGGAAGTGATCCGCAAGATCATCGACTATGCGGACAGCATCGGTTTCGAAGTACTGCATCTGGAATATTCCCCCATCAAGGGACCGGAGGGCAATATCGAATATCTGCTGCATATCCGTAAGCCGGAGGAAATCTCCGAAGAAAAGCTGGCGCTGACCGAGCATGAAGCGGAGAGCGCCTTACAGACTATTATAGAGGAAAAGACCGGACTGTCCTATACCCCTGAATGGGATGCCGTAATCAAAGGTATCGTAGACAACTCTCATACCCTGTAACAGACAAGGAGTGCGAAGCTATGAAGCATTTTCTGATATATACCAACAAGCATAAGGATCAGGAGCTTGCGACCACGAAACGGATCCAGAATTATCTGGAAACCAAAGGCTGTACGGTGAAATTAAAGGTCAAGGAATCCGACTGGAAGGAAGAAGCGGATTCCGTGGCGGAAGAGGAAGCAACGGACATTCCGTTAGATGTGGACTGCATGATCGTATTGGGCGGCGACGGCACGGTGCTGCAGGCAGCCAGAGAGACGAAGAAGATCCTTGTCCCCATCATCGGAGTGAATCTGGGAACCGTAGGTTATATGACGGAGATCGAACTGTCTGGATTAGAGGAATCCCTGGACCGCCTGATCCGGGATGATTTTAAGAAAGAACGCAGAATGATGTTAAACGGTAAAGTCTGCTGTGCGGATGGAACCGTGTCGGAAGGCTGGGCTTTGAATGACATCGTCATTTCCCGAAGCGGATCCCTGCAGATCATAGAATTCAACATCTATGTCAACGGACAGCTTCTGAATCATTACAAGGCAGATGGAATGATCGTGACTACACCGACAGGATCCACGGGATATAATCTGTCGGCGGGCGGGCCGCTGGTGGAGCCCAAGGCGAAACTGATCACCCTGACACCGATCTGCCCCCACAGCCTGAACCAGAGAAGCATTATCCTGTCCCCGGAAGATGAGATCGTTATAGAGATTCCCGGTGGCAGAGAGGGCAAAAGCCAGACCGTGGAAGCCAATTATGACGGCAGCCACAAAGTGACCATGTGTACCGGAGACCGGATCCGTATTGTGCAGTCGGAGAAGATCACCGAGTTTATTCAGCTGAATCAGGTAAGCTTCCTGGATGTATTGCATCGGAAAATGAGAGATTCCTGACGAATTGTTGTGAGAAAGGCATGAGGTCAAGATGAAGAAAACAAGACATCGCAAGATCGTGGAGATTATAGAAAAAAGAGATGTGGAGACCCAGGAGGAACTGGCGGGCTATCTGAAGGAAGCCGGTTTTGCTGTGACACAGGCTACCGTATCCAGAGATATCAGAGAACTGAAGCTGTCCAAAGTACCCACCGGTGGCGGCAAACAGAAATACGTCATTTTAAAACAGGATGACAGTCATATGGGAGATAAATACATCCGCGTCCTCAGAGACGGTTTTATCTCCATGGACATGGCACAGAATATTCTGGTGATCAAGACCGTATCCGGCATGGCCATGGCAGTGGCGGCGGCACTGGATGCCCTGAAATTCTCCGAAGTGGTGGGATGTATCGCCGGAGATGATACGATCATGGTGGCAGTGCGGACCGTGGAAGATACCCAGATCCTTATGGACAAGATCCATCTGATGATAGAAAGGTAAGACAGGGGGAAATACATGCTTCGTAGTTTACGCGTGAAAAATCTGGCTCTTATCCGGGAGACAGAGGTAGAGTTCGGAGAAGGACTGAATATACTGACCGGTGAGACCGGTGCCGGTAAATCATTACTCATTGGATCAGTGAATCTGGCACTGGGAGGAAAGTTCGAGAAAGACATGCTCAGACGGGGAGAAGAGAACGGTCTGGTGGAACTGGTCTTCGACTGCGAGGAAGAAAGGCTGGCGGAAAAATTAAAGAGCATGGATCTGGAACCTTCGGAAGACGGAACCGTGATCCTGAGCCGAAAACTTTCCTCCGGGAAAAGCATCTGCCGCATCAATGGAGAGACCGTGACGGCAAAGCAGGTGAAGGAACTTTCGGAGCTGCTGATCGATATTCACGGACAACATGAGCACCAGTCTCTGCTAAACAAGAAAAAACATATGGAGATCCTGGATGCCTATGCGGGAGCGGAATTTGCAGAATGCGCAGGGCGGGTGGCTGCACTTTATCATGAGTGTACTGCCCTGGAGAAAAAGATCACAGAGGAAACTCTGGATGATACCTCCAGAAGCAGAGAACAGTCTCTGGCGGAATTTGAACAAAAGGAGATCGCGGATGCTTCCCTGCAGCCCGGAGAAGATGAGGAACTGGAACAGGCGTACCGCAAAATGTCCAACAGCCGAAAAATTGCGGAAAGCCTGGCGGAGAGCTATCAACTCAGTGGCAATGACGCGGAAGACGGTGCCGGGAATTCTTTGAGCAGGGCACTGCGGGCATTGCGCAGTGTGACCATGTATGATCCTGCACTGGAACAGATGGAGGAACAGTTGGCAGAGGTGGAAAATCTTTTGTCAGATTACAATCATGATGTCTCCGAATATATGTCGGATCTGGAATTTGATGAAGAGGATTTTCGCAGTACAGAGGATCGTCTGAATACCATCAATCACCTCAAGGGAAAATACGGCAACACGATCGAAGAGATCCTGCGGTACAAAGAGGAAAAAGAAGCTTATTTGGAAAAACTGGTGGATTATGATGCCTATATGCAGAAATTGAACGCCGAGTGGGAGGAAAAGCAGGCGTTACTGAAGAAAGCCTGTGAAGAACTGTCTGAGATCCGCAGAAAAAACGCAGCGGTACTGACGCAGAAATTGAAAGATGCGCTGATAGGTCTCAATTTCCTGACGGTGGAATTTGACATCGCAGTCAGACCCGGTCAGGCCATTACAACAAAAGGCTATGATGATGTGGAATTCCTGATTTCCACCAATCCCGGAGAAAGTCTGAAACCTTTGAACCAGGTGGCCAGTGGCGGTGAACTGTCCCGGGTGATGCTGGCGATCAAAACGGTGCTGGCAGGGAAAGATGCCATTGATACATTGATTTTTGATGAGATCGATACCGGTATCAGCGGCAGAACCGCATGGAAAGTAGCGGAGCAGCTGAGTATTCTGGCAGGAGCCCATCAGGTCATCTGTATCACTCATCTGCCTCAGATCGCAGCCATGGCGGATGTGCATTTCATTATTGAAAAGAGCAGTACCGATGATATGACCATTACGGACATTCACAAGGTGGCAGAAGAAGAAAGTCTGGCGGAGCTGGCAAGACTGTTAGGCAGTGATGCACTGACGGAAGCGGCGCTTTCCAATGCAAAGGAAATGAAAGAACAGGCAAACGGGTTTAAAGAAGCCAGATAAGGGAAATGCTATAGTGAAAGAAACATTGAAAAAGGATGAAGAAGTATTTCATCCTTTTATTTTGTGCAAATTCAACCAAAATAAAGCACCATATTTGTGAATTAAATTGATTGAATTTGACTGAATGTGAAGATATAATAACATCATAAGAACAAGAAAGATGACAGACAGGAGGGATAGAAATGATTTGTACCGTGACTTTCAATCCGTCACTGGATTACATCGTATCCGTGGATGACTTTCAGCTGGGAATGACGAACAGAACCTCATCAGAGCTGATTCTTCCGGGAGGAAAGGGAATCAATGTCTCTATCGTACTGAAGAATCTGGGACTGGATTCCACAGCCCTGGGATATGCGGCGGGATTCACTGGAGAGGAACTGATCCGGAGATTGAACGAGTTTGGCGTAAATGCTGATTTCATCAAAATCGATCACGGAATGACCAGAATCAATCTGAAGCTGAAAAGTATTGACGGAACAGAGATCAATGGCTGTGGCCCGGATATTGATGCAAAAGCTTTGGAACAGCTGATGGAAAAGATTGACAGACTGGGAGACGGAGATGTCCTGGTATTGGCAGGAAGTATTCCTTATACCATGCCGGATGACATGTATCAGCGGATCCTGGAGCGGATTCAAGGCAGAGGAGTCCTGACAGTGGTGGATGCCACCAGAGACCTGCTGGTCAAGGTATTGCCGTATCATCCATTTCTGGTGAAACCAAACAATTATGAATTGGGAGAAATCTTCGGTGTGAAGCTCTCCACAAGGGAAGAAGTGGTTCCTTACGGTAAGAAACTGCAGGAGATGGGAGCACAGAATGTACTGATCTCCATGGCAGGCGAAGGAGCAGTATTGATCGCAGCGGACGGACAGAGCATGGGAGCTCCGGCACCGAAGGGAACACTGGTCAATGGTGTGGGTGCAGGCGATTCCATGGTGGCAGGTTTCCTGACAGGATGGATGGAAAAGAAAGATTATGTACATGCGTTCCATATGGGAATTGCTGCAGGAAGCGCCAGTGCATTTTCCGAGAATCTGGCCACCAGAGAAGAAGTCTTGCAGGTATTACAGCAGGTAGAACAATAACAATGATAAATATAAAAAGAGAGGATGGGTCACAACATGAGAATTACAGATCTTTTGGACAAAAATAGTATTTCCCTAAATGCGGCACCGGCTGACAAAAAGGAAACACTGGATCTGGCAGTGGAACTGATGGCAAAAAGCGGAAAGCTGTCTGATGTGGAGAAGTATCGTGAACAGGTCTATGCAAGAGAGGAAGAGAGTACCACGGGAATCGGAGAGGGAATTGCGATCCCTCACGGAAAATGTGATGCGGTAAAAGCCCCCGGACTGGCAGCCATGGTGATCAAAAACGGTGTGGAGTATGAATCTCTGGACGGGGAACCGGTGACCTTACTGTTCCTGATTGCAGCACCGAATACAAAGGATAATGTACATCTGGATGTGCTGAGCAAACTGTCCGTGATGCTGATGGATGAAAATTTTACCACTTCCCTGAGAAACGCAAAAAGCGTAGATGAGTTTTTACAGATCATTGATGCAGCAGATGAAAGTGCCAAGAGCATTGATGACAGATTAAGTGATACCGGTATTACCACCGAGAAGAAGAAAGGCTTTAAGCTGTTGGCAGTGACCTCCTGTCCGACCGGAATCGCTCATACCTATATGGCAGCAGAAGCATTGGAAAAGGCAGCCAGAGCAGCAGACTGTCAGATTAAGATTGAGACCAGAGGCTCCGCAGGCGCAAAAAATGTACTGACTGCAGAAGAGATTGAAGCGGCGGACTGCATCATCGTGGCGGCTGATGCCAAAGTACCCATGGACCGCTTTAACGGCAAGAAAGTCATCAGCTGTCAGGTATCCGACGGTATTGGCAAGGCAGACCAGCTGGTAAAACAGGCAATGAGTGGAAACGTGGAAGTTTTCCACGGGGAAAGCAGTGAAACAACTACAGCCGTAACCGGTAAGGAAAGCGCAGCTCATAAGATCTATACCCAGCTGATGAACGGTGTATCCCATATGCTTCCTTTCGTAGTCGGCGGTGGTATACTGATCGCCATTGCCTTCCTGATCGACGGACTGAACGTTGATATCAATGCACTTCCCGCAGATCAGAGAAGTAACTTTGGTACGATTACTCCCATAGCCGCAATGTTCAAGAATATCGGCGGCGTGGCATTCGGTCTGATGCTTCCGGTACTGGCGGGCTTCATCGGTATGGCAATCGGTGACAGACCGGCGCTGGCGCTTGGCTTTGTAGGCGGTATGCTGGCAGCCAACGGAAAGTCCGGATTCCTGGGTGCACTGGCAGCAGGTTTCCTGGCAGGCTATCTGATCCTGGGACTTCGCAAGATCTGCGATAAGCTTCCCGATGCCATTGAAAAGCTGGCACCGGTACTGATCTACCCGGTAGTGGGTATCCTGATCATGGGACTGGCAATGAACTTCGTGGTAGAACCGATCATGGGCGGTATCAATACCGGATTGAACAATTTCTTAAGCGGAATGGGTGATTCCAGCCGAGTTGTACTGGGGTTGATCTTGGGCGGCATGATGGCGATTGACATGGGTGGTCCTTTCAACAAGGCAGCTTATGTATTCGGAACGGCAGCGATCGCTGCAGGCAATTATGACATCATGGCAGCTGTTATGATCGGAGGTATGACTCCTCCCTGTGCCATTGCACTGGCAACCCTGTTATTCAAGAATAAATTCACCAAGGAAGAGAGAGACGCAGGTCCCACCAACTTCATCATGGGCCTGGCGTTCATCACCGAAGGTGCGATTCCTTTTGCAGCATCCGATCCTCTGCATGTGCTTCCTTCCTGCATCATCGGTTCGGCACTGGCAGGCGCCCTGTCCATGGCATTCCACTGCACACTGATGGCACCTCACGGTGGAATTTTCGTATTCCCTGTAGTAGGTAACGCAGTGATGTATCTGGTGGCACTGGTGGCAGGTACGGTAGTGTCCGCACTGCTGTTGGGTGTATTGAAGAAAAAAGTAACCACATGAGCAAAAGGGAAGCTCTGAAAGAACGGTTTTGCGAATGTGGGTGCTGAATAGTTACCGTAATATAAAAAATCAGAAAAGGAGATAAGAAAATGAAAGAATTTAAATATGTTATCACAGATCCCGAAGGTATCCATGCCCGCCCCGCAGGAGAACTGGTAAAGGCAGCAAAGGAATTCCAGAGTGCCATCACTCTGACCAAGGACGGCAAGACCGGAGACTGCAAGAGAATCTTCGGCATCATGGGTCTGGCTGTTAAGGCCGGCAACGAGATCACCCTGACCTTCGACGGTGAGGATGAGGAAGCAGCTTATGCAGCTGTTACGGAATTTGTGAAAGCAAACCTCTAAGTAATCATAATATTATCGTCAGGAGAGGAGAAAAGTCATGGAAGTCTACCAGGGGAAAAGTGTATTCGGCGGAATTGCCATTGGCAGGATCAGTGTTCATAAGAAGGATGAGCAGCAGGTAAAGCGTGTGAAGATCGAGAATCCCGACCGGGAGATCGCTCGTTACAGACAGGCCAGACAAACCGCCATGGAGCAGCTGCAGAATCTGTACCAGAAAGCCTTGAAAGAAGTGGGAGAAGCCAATGCAGCTATTTTCGAGATTCATCAGATGATGCTGGAGGATGATGATTACAATGAATCCATTGAGAACATCATTCATATGCAGCAGGTGAATGCAGAGTATGCGGTGGCTTCCACCGGAGACAATTTTGCACAGATGTTTGCCTCCATGGAGGATGACTACATGAGAGCCAGATCTGCGGATGTCAAAGACATTTCCGAGCGCGTATTAAGCGTGCTGGGTGGCAGAACGGCAGGCATGGCAGCATCGGAAGAACCCGTGATCATTGTGGCAGACGACCTGGCACCCTCCGAGACGGTACAGTTGAACAAGGATCTGGTATTATCCTTTGTAACGGTACATGGATCTGTGAATTCCCATACGGCGATCCTGGCCCGCACCATGAGTATTCCGGCACTGATCGGCACCGATATCCCTCTGACCGATGCCATAGACGGAAAACTTGGTATCGTGGACGGACGAAACGGCTGCATCTATGTGGATCCCGATGAAGATACTCTGTCGAAAATGCAGCAGCTAAAGCAGGAGGAGCAGGAGAAGAAAGAACTGCTCCAGACCTTAAAGGGACGTGAAAATATCACTATTGACGGTAAGAAGATCATGCTCTATGCTAATATAGGTAACAGCAAGGATCTGGCGGCCGTATTGCAGAACGATGCCGGCGGCATCGGCCTGTTCCGCAGTGAGTTTTTATATCTGGAGAGAGAAACCTTCCCTACCGAGGAAGAACAGTTTCAGATCTACCGCACTGTGGCGGAGACCATGGCGGGAAAGCCTGTGATCATCCGTACACTGGACATCGGTGCAGACAAGAAGTGCGATTACTTCGAAATGGAACCGGAGGAAAATCCGGCCATGGGATGCCGTGCCATCCGTATCTGTCTGACCAGACCGGAGATCTTCAAGACACAGCTCCGTGCACTGTTCCGCGCCAGCGCATTTGGTAATATCTCCATTATGTATCCTATGATTATAAGTGTGGAGGAAGTACATCAGATCAAGGAAATCGTGGCAGAGGTAAAGCAGGAACTGACAGAACAGGGTGTGGCTTTCGGAGAACCGAAGCAGGGTATTATGATCGAGACACCGGCTGCTGTCATGATGAGTGCAGAGCTGGCGAAGGAAGTGGATTTCTTCAGTATCGGTACTAACGATCTGACCCAGTACACACTGGCCATCGACAGGCAGAATCCGAAGCTGGATGCATTTTACGATCCGCACCATCCGGCAGTGCTTCGCATGATACAGATGGTCGTGGAGAATGCCCACAAGGCAGGTATCTGGGCGGGCATCTGTGGAGAACTGGGAGCAGACCAGACACTGACCAGACGTTTCCTTGCAATGGGTGTGGATGAATTATCCATGTCTCCCGGAAGTATTCTTCCCGTGCGTAAGATCATACTGGAGACAGATGTGACAAAGGAAAGAGAAAATAACAATTTATGCTGACAGAACAACGTTATGAGATCATTCTGAAATTATTGGAAGAAAAAAACAGCATTACGGTGGCCGAGGTAAAAGATCTGTTAAATACGTCGGAATCCACGGTACGCCGGGACATCACAGCATTGCATAATGCCGGGAAGCTGGTGAAGGTCTTCGGCGGAGCAGTGGCATTAGACCGTACGGTGGCAACCCATGAGCCTACGGTAGAACAGAAGGCAACGGTGAATGTGGAAGCCAAACAGCTGGTGGCGGCGAGGGCAGCAGCTCTCATCCAGCCAGAGGATTTTGTCTATCTGGATGCCGGAACCACAACGGCAAGCATGCTTTCTTTTCTGACAGAGAAAAGTGCCATTTTCGTGACCAATGCAGTAGCTCATGCCAAAACACTGGCAGCAGCGGGATTCCGTGTGTATCTGGTCGGCGGAGAATTGAAGGGTTCCACAGAGGCCGTGGTAGGTAATCAGGCATTGATGAATCTGCAGAGTTATCATTTTACCAAAGGCTTTTTCGGGACCAATGGGATCAGCAGGCAGAGTGGCCTGACCACACCGGATATGAATGAGGCCATGGTGAAAAAGACTGCCATGGGACAATGCAGAGAATGTTTTATTCTGGCAGATCATTCTAAGTTCGGAAATGTCAGCTCTGTGACCTTCGGGGCGTTTCAGAGTGGAACGATTCTGACGGACGGCTGCCCGGAGGAATATAAAAGCAGCGGGAATGTGGTCATTTGTGGTTAAACTGGAGAAAACTGTAAACCGCAATTCCCGGTGATCACAGACTAAAAATAGGAATGTGACGTACACTATACCCTATACAGCAATGACAGAAGTATAGCGGGGGAATGTGTATGAAACTATGGATCACAGAAACGGAAAAAGTAAAAAGGCAGGCAGGAGAAGATGCAGTCATCATTTTGCAGCTCTGGAAACAGAAGGTGCGCAGACTGCGGATTTACCGGGCCTGCCTTTGTGCTGCCCTTATCCTGACCGGTATGGGACTCTTTGGCTACAGCTATTATCTGGTGGACAGTCTTATTCCTTCTGTCATTTACATGCGGGCGGAATCGGAGGAATCACTGGCACTGGATATTCCCGCAAAAGGTGAGATTTTAAGTGTCAGTGAACAGGGAACCAGTAATATTCCCCAAGGTGCCGTGACACTGGATCTGAGTCAGCCGGTGACTATGAAGACCGGAATGACGGACAGCCTTGAGATGCAGGTGAAGCTGTTCGGGATCCTGCCTTTTAAGCAGGTGGGGATCCGGGTGATCGAGGATCAGCAGCTGATCCCGGTAGGTGTTCCCATCGGAATCTATGTCAAGACCGAAGGGGTAATGGTCATAGGTACCGGAGAGTTCCGTTCTGTCAACGGGGAGAAGGTGGCTCCGGCGGAACATATTTTGAAAAGCGGCGATTATGTGGTGAAACTGAACGGCACGGAAGTGGCGGACAAGGATGATCTGATCACCCGGATCGAAAACGGTAGTGGAGAAGCAGCGATTTTGACGATCCGGCGGGGCGAAGAATATTTTGATGTTAAAATCGATCCGGTACAGGATCAGACGAAAAAATATAAGATCGGTGTCTGGGTCAGGGACAATGCCCAGGGTGTGGGAACCATGACCTACATTGACAGTCAGGGAAATTTCGGAGCACTGGGGCATGGAATCAATGATGTGGACACCAGCAACCTGATGAAAATGAATGACGGAACCCTGTACCAGACGGAGATCATCTCCATTCAGAAGGGAACGGCCGGTCATCCGGGGGAAATGACGGGAATGATCGTCTATTCTGATGACAGGATTCTGGGGGATATTACCAGCAACAGTGTCCGGGGAATCTTCGGCAAGTGCAATGACAAAGCACTGGCACTGGGAACGGAAGAGGCGATGCCCATTGGATTAAAACAGGAGATCCGAAAGGGACCGGCGCAGATTTTGTGTACCGTAGACGGCACCACCAGATACTATGATATCGAGATCACCGACATTCATCTCGATCATGACAACGTGAACCGGGGAATCGAACTGAAAGTCACAGATTCTGACCTGATCGCCCTGACCGGAGGAATCGTCCAGGGAATGAGCGGTGCACCTATCATCCAGAACGGTAAATTCGTAGGGGCCGTCACCCATGTTCTCGTGCAGGACAGTACCAGAGGATATGGGATTTTTATTGAGAATATGCTGGAGCAATAAGGTTGCCGTCCGGCAGTCAATATGGTAAAATAAATTAAATATGCATTCAAATGCAAAAATGGATTTGTAATGTGAGGAATAGGGAAAATGCGCTGACGTATGAAGAAGATGCGAAGAAATGTCTGACCGCCGGAATGAATGCACATCTGGCGGAACCGTTCCAGATGGAGAAAGCGATCGCAGCCATTGCGGAACATTGTAAGAAATAATAATTTTGGGCAGATTTTTCAGAGGATAGGGATATAGAGGAGAAAGAAAATGAGTATACAGCAGCTCAGAAATCTGACCACGCTCTGCTATATCGAGCAGGACGGAAAATATCTGATGCTTCACCGGGTGAAGAAGGAAAATGACATTAACAAAGACAAATGGATCGGCGTGGGTGGTCATTTCGAGGCGGACGAAAGCCCGGAGGACTGTGTGCTCCGGGAAGTAAAGGAAGAGACAGGATATACTCTGACGGCCTACCGGTTCCGGGGAATCATCACCTTTTTATACCGGGACGTCTGTGAGTATATGTGCCTGTATACGGCGGATGGATTTACGGGGGAACCGAGGGAGTGTGACGAAGGAGCACTGGAATGGGTGGAGATCAATAAGGTGGAGGAACTGGATCTCTGGGAAGGGGACAAGATCTTTTTCCGGCTGCTTCGTGAGAACCGCCCCTTTTTCTCCTTAAAACTGTCTTACGATGAGAATGGTATCCTTCTGGATGCAGTACTGGACGGTGAGCCGATAGCAACAAAGGAAGGCAGAAAAATGCCGGAGGCGGAAAGTGGGACAATGAATTGAATTTTACGGAATTTGTACGGAACTATCACATACAGTTAAACGAACAGCAGATGCAGGCGGTACAGGCTACGGAAGGTCCGGTACTGCTTCTTGCGGTTCCAGGAAGCGGTAAGACCACCGTACTGGTCAGCAGACTGGGCTATATGATCTATTGCCTGGGAATAACACCGGAGTCGATCCTGACAGTGACCTATACGGTGGCGGCAACGAATGATATGCGCAGGCGGTTTGCGGGGATGTTCGGAGAAGCGGATGCAGAGCGGCTGGAGTTTCGCACCATCAACGGCATCTCCCAGAAGGTACTGCAATATTTTGCCTACCGTACCGGGAAAACGCCTTTTCAGGTGGCAGATAAGGAAGCCTCGGCGGCCGTCAAACAGTCTTTTCTGGAAGTAACGGGGAAATACGCCACGGAAAATGATATCAAAGAGACCCAGCTGGATATCACCTATGCGAAAAATATGCGTCTGACACCGGAGAAAATCCGGGATATGGACACGGATGTGGAGAAATTCCCGGAGATATTCCGTACTTATAATGCGAAACTCAGGCAGATGCAGATGATCGATTACGATGATCAGATGATCTACGCCCTCAGAATTCTGGAACAGTATCCTGAGGTACTTGCACATTTCAGGGAGCAGTATCGGTATTTCTGTGTGGATGAAGCGCAGGATACTTCGAAAATACAGCATGATATGATCGACCTGCTGGCGGCGCAGAGCCGGAATCTGTTTATGGTGGGAGATGAAGACCAGAGTATCTACGGCTTCCGGGCAGCTTACCCGCAGGCACTTGTCTCCTTTGAGGACAGACACCCGGGAGCAGGGATCCTTCTCATGGAGACCAATTACCGTAGCAGGCAGGAGATCGTCCGGGCGGCGGATACTCTGATCCAGAAGAATAAAAACAGACATCCGAAGAAGATGACCGCGGCCAGAGAAGGTGGTGGCTGCGTTACAGAGATCAAGGCAGTATCCAGACAGGGACAGTACAATTATCTGCTGAAAGTAGCCCAGGACTGTGAACAGGAGACGGCAGTATTATACCGGAATAACGAAAGTGCACTTCCCATCATTGATCTGTTGGAACGTAAAGGATTGTCCTGCCGGGTGAAAAATTCGGATATGACCTTCTTTTCCCATCCGGTGGTCAACGATATCTGTGATTTTATTCAGTTGTCTCTGGATCCATGGGATGGGGAGGCATTTCTTCGGATCTATTACAAAATGGGAGCCGGTATCAGCAAAAAGGCGGCCATGGAGGCGGTGGATGCCAATACCAGACGACTGACACTGTTGGATACGGTGGCGGAAATGGATGAGGTATCCGTTTACACCAGAAAACAGTGCAAGGCACTGGCTACCCATCTGGACAATATGCGGTATGAGTCAGCAGGAAAAGCTATCTACCGGATCCTGAATTATATGGGATATCAGGAATTTATGGATACCCACGGGTTGGACAGTGGCAAGGCGGAGATATTAAAGGCCCTGGGAGATCAGGAGAACAGCCTGTTTGATTTCCCTGCAAGATTACAGAAGCTGCAGGAGATGATGCGAGAGGGCTACGGGGATCCGAAGAGTAATTTTATCCTGTCCACGATCCATTCCAGCAAGGGACTGGAATACACAAGAGTGTATCTGGCGGATATGCTGGCGGGAGTGATCCCTTCCCAGATTCCGGGGAGGGGCTGTGTACCGGATTCCCCGGAGGCAAATGCCTATGAGGAAGAGAGAAGGCTTTATTATGTGGGAATGACGAGAGCGAAGGAACAGCTGTATGTATTTACCTTTGGACCGAATCTGACCTCTGCTTTTTCAGGAGAAGTGTTTGAGAAAACGAAGCCGTTAAACGCTGTAAGAAAGACCGGTACGGCTGTCGGGATCAGAGGCTCGCTGCTAAAGACACCGGACAAAAAGGTGCAGAAGCTGCCGCCACGGGAAGTGGAGGCCTGCATCGCAGCCTGTGAGTCCGGACGGGAAGTACAGCATCAGAAATACGGAACCGGCAGGATTGCGTCCGTATCGGCTGACGGCATTGCCCAGATTCTGTTTGCAGGCGAAAACAGTACCAGAAAAATATCCCTTCCCATTGCGTTTTCCGGGAAGATACTTACCTTAAAATAATACATACCAGAGAGGGACAGCGATGTATACAATCGTAGTGGCAGATGACGAAGAGGAATTACGCAGAGCAATCATAAGGAAGATCGACTGGGAGAGCATCGGATTTCAAGTCGTGGGGGAAGCGGAGAACGGCATCGAAGCTTTGGAACTGGTGGAGAGGATGGAACCGGATCTGCTGCTTACGGATATCCGGATGCCTTTTGTCTCCGGAATCGAGCTGGCAAGACAGGTCAGAGAGGTACGTCCTACCACACAGATCGCCTTCTTAAGCGGCTTCGATGAATTTTCTTATGCCCAGCAGGCCATCCAGTACAATATCATCAGTTATATGTTGAAACCTATCACTATGGTGGATCTGACGGAAGAACTGAAGAAGATCAAGCTTAAGATCGACGGAATCTTTGCGGAATTTGATGCCAGAAAACATGATAATCCGGATCTGCAACAGTTTTTTCTGCCCCTTTTGCTAGATGATTATGCCAGCTTTGAGGGGCAGGACCGGGAGGAACTTTTACAGGAACAGGCGGTTGGCAACGGCTTTTTGAAGGATCGTAATAATGCCTTTCAGTATGCGGTGCTGGCCATCACGGTGGAGGATACCAACGGGAAGAACCGTACGAGACCGGAACTGGTACATTCCGTGGATATGATACTGCAAAAATATATGAAGCATTATTCTTTTGCCATGGACGGCAGGATCATTGCAGTGCTGGCGGCCACCACGTCGACCTTCGACCGGTATCTGCATATTGCCGTGGGAGAGATGGTACAGAGTACGGAACGCATTCTGAAAATGCATTGTCATATCGGTGTCAGCCGTATCAGAGAACATCTGGGAGAATGCCACGAGGCCTACAGAGGAGCTATGAGTGCATTGGGATATTGCACTCCGGGAGAGAGCGGCATCCATTATATTGCCGATGAAGAGCGGGATAACACCATGGACATGGAGCTGGCGGCGGAATGTGTTACTCAGATGGAGAATCTGATCCGTGGTGGTTCCCGAGAGGAACTGGAAAACTATCTGAAGGATGTATTCGGCAAACTGGAGGTGCAGCAGGATGCTGCCCTGAAATGCAAATTCCTGATCTTCCGGATGTCCTCGGCGCTGATCCGCATTGCCTATACGGTGACAGAAGATTCCGCCCTGCTCCAGCGTTTTGCCATGCTGGAAGGTCCGATACGGGAATCCAGGGATCGTTTCACGGCACTTTGCCTGGAAGTATGGGAACTGGTCAATGCGGGCAAGAAAAAGAGCAGCCAGATCCTGTGTGAAAAGGCCATGCAGATCATCGACAAGGAGTATGGGGATCCGTCCCTGTCTCTGGTGGGCGTCAGCAACAGCATTCATGTGAGCCCCAATTACCTGAGTGCCCTGATCAAAAAAGAGACCGGGTCAAGCTTCGTGGATCTGTTGACGAAAAAGAGGATCGAAACGGCAAGGGAACTGGTACTGGGCAGTTCCATGAAGATGCGGGAGATTGCGGAGCGCTGCGGTTACAGCGATCAGCATTATTTCAGCTACTGCTTTAAAAAGTATTGCGGGGTATCTCCCAATGCCATGCGACAGGAGAAAGAATAAGATATGAAGAAGCAAAAAACGTCCCTTTCTTTTATCATTACGACATTAGTGGTGGGACTGGTTACCCTGTTTTTGTTGTGGTCCACTTTTTACTTTTTTTCTCTTTATGTCGGAAGTATGAAACAGGCGGCACATACCAGCAGTGAACAGGCGGTGACTCAGGCTTCCAATACCATTTCTAACTACATCGGAGATATGCAGGAGATCATGAGTCTGATCGAGAAGGATCTGACAAAGAGCGGCGGAAGTACCGGGCAGACACTGGAGACTCTTTGCAGTGTCCGGTCGGATCTGGTGGCGGTCTATATCTATGATGAGCAGGGGAAGCTGGTGGATTCCCATACGGGAACTCATACTCTGAAGGAACATTATCTGAAGGATCTGTCTTATATCGAACTGGATTCCTACAGCCCCGGGGTACTCTATCTGTCGGAACCCCATGTGGAATCTCTGTTGCAGGACTATTATCCCTGGGTGGTATCGGTCTTACAGGAGATTCCCGGAGCAGACGGACAGAAGCTGCGGGTAGTCATTGATATCCGTTTCTCCAAAATATCGGATTATGTGGACGATGTGGGAATCGGACAGCATGGCTACTGCTTTATCACAGACAGTAACGGAGAGATCATCTATCATCCCCAACAGCAGCTGCTGTATTCGGGTCTTAAGACGGAAGCCACGGAGGGACTGGATCTGAGCCACAACGGTTCCTTTGAGACCGAAGAACTGATCTGTAGTGTCCTGGCGCTGGATAACTGTAACTGGAAGGTGGTGGGTGTCAGCTATATCAGTGAACTGGTGACGGCCAAAGAGATGGAACTGGTGGGAAACATCTGCTTCATGCTGACAATCATTCTGCTGACGACCATGGTGGTCAGTGTTCTGGTATCCAGACTGGTGACCAATCCGGTGCAGCGCCTGATCCGGGCTATGGAAGAGTTCGAAAAGGATGCTGCGGGATATGTTTATCAGCCTGTGGAAGGCACCACGGAGATCGAGGCACTGTCACAGTCCTACGAGCACATGGTAAGAAAGATCCAGAAACTGATGAAGCAGGTACGTCAGGAAGAGATTTCCCTGCGCAAAACGGAGTTAAAGGCTCTGCAGGCCCAGATCAATCCCCACTTCTTATATAATACGTTGGATGCCATCGGGTGGCTCTGCGAGGAAGAAAGGTGTCAGGATGCCGTGGAGATGGTCAATGCTCTGGCGAAACTGTTTCGTATCAGTATCAGCAAGGGGCACGAATTGATCCCCATTGAAAAAGAAGTAGAGCATGCCAGAAGCTATTTAAAGATCCAGAATTTCCGCTATAAGAATCAGTTTTCCTATGAGTTTCAGGTGGAAGAGGACTGTCTGCAATATTACTGTAACAAGATCACCCTGCAGCCCATTATCGAAAATGCCATCTATCACGGACTGGACCGCATGGTGGATGAAGGACGGATTCTGATCCGCATCTACAGCGAAGGGGAAGATGTGGTCTTCCGGGTGGAGGATAACGGTGTCGGTATGTCAGAGGAACAGTGTCGGTCGATCCTTCATAAGGAGCCGGGAGATAATTCTGGCATCGGCATCAAGAACGTCAACGACAGGATTAAGATTTATTTCGGAAAAGAGTACGGTCTTTCCATAGAAAGCGAACTGGATGAAGGCACTACTGTGATCATACGGATGCCGAAGGTGGAAGAAAATGCAGCGGCAGGATGGGAGAAAGTATGAGAAAACAGAAAATGAAAAAAATACTGTCCCTGCTGGCTGCGGGTGTCCTGCTTCTTATGAGCATGAGTGGCTGCGGAAAAGAAGCTGAGACAGGGAAAACCCAGGTGGCTATGATCGTGAAGTCCACGGAGAGCGCCTTTTTTAAAAGTGTCTTTGCGGGTGCCCGGGCGGCGGCTACGGAATACAATCTGAATGTTACGTTTAACGGCCCGGAATCGGAAGAAGATTATGTGACCCAGAATGAGATGGTGCGGCAGGCCATGGAGGACGGAGTGGATGTGATCGTTTTCTCTGCGGTGGATTACAATGCCAATGCGGAGATCATCGGTCAGGCAGCCCAGAGAGGAATTAAGATCGTTGTCATTGACAGTGATGTCAACAGCAGTATGGTAAGCTGCCGCATTGGGACCAATAACCTGCAGGCCGGTGTGAAGGCGGCGGAAGCAGCTCTGGCGGTGGGAGAAGACGAACTGTATATCGGTATCGTGAATTATGATGTGAATTCCGCCAACGGGCAGCAACGGGAACTGGGATTCCGGCAGACGGTGGAGCAGGACCCGAGAGTAAAGGATATTACCACCATCAATGTCCTTTCCACCACGGAGGATGCCAGAGCGGGAGCAAAAGAGATGCTTTTGTCGGATTCCAGGATCAATGTGGTGGTGACCTTTAACGAATGGACCAGCCTCGGTGTGGGCTGGGCCATCCGGGATCTGGACCGGGGAGACAGGACGCAGGTGGTGGCGTTTGACTCCAATGTGGTCTCTGTGGGAATGTTGGAGACCGGGGAGGTGGATGCCCTGATCGTGCAGAACCCCTATGCCATGGGGTATCTGGGAGTGGAGACGGCAGCGAACCTGATCAACGGACAGACCGGCGGCCCCAGCGTGATAGACACAGCCACCACTATTGTGACCAGAGAGAACATGTACGAGCGGGAGAGCCAGAAGATATTGTTCTCTTTTGAAGAGAGAAAGTAACTATTCAGAACCCCACTCGCAAAACCGCTCTTTCAGAGCTATTCTTTTGCTCATGTGGTTACTTCGCCGAATAAGCATTACATAATTCTTACGAATGCAAGCGTTCGACGAAATTATGTAATGCTTTTCGGCTCTGAATAGTTACAAATTATGTACAGAACATGAACAAAATGTGTACAGAATAGTATATTTTTTAACCCCATGCGTAAGATTTTGTATATCTTTTATGTACAAGATGCCATATAATTACCTCATCAAGAGATGAAACACATACATTTTCATCAAAACAAGGAGGTATTTTATATGAAAAAGTTCATGTCACTACTGTTGGTCGGCATTATGATGCTCAGCCTCGTAGCGTGCGGAAAGAGCGGCGGAGGAAAGGGAGAGTTGAATGTAGGAGTATTCTATTACACCTACAGTGATACATACATCTCCAGCGTGCGTACTGCACTGGATAATGCGCTTACCGAAGCAGGCATCAAGTTCCAGAATTATGACGGCAACAGTAACCAGACCACCCAGAACGAGCAGATCGATACCGCTATCGCACAGGGTACCAACCTTCTGATCGTCAACATCGTAACATCCGGTTCCGTAGACGCTTCCCAGGCCATCGTTGACAAGGCAAGCGCAGCAGGAATCCCTGTAATCTTCTTCAACCGTGCGGTAGAATCCGATGAGGATGAAGGTAAGGTATTAGGCAGCTATGACAAGTGTGCATTCGTTGGAACCGATGCTCCCGAAGCAGGTCATATGCAGGGTAAGATGGTTGGTCAGTATGTAGTAGACAACTTCGATGCTATTGATCTGAATGGCGATGGCAAGATCAGCTACGCAATGTTCATGGGTCAGTTAGGTAACGTAGAAGCAATCTATCGTACCCAGTACGGCGTAGAAGATGCAGATGCAGTGATCACCGCAGCAGGCAAGCCCGCTCTGGAGTACTTCGATGCATCCAATACCGATAAGTATCAGGTTGACCAGGACGGTAACTGGTCCGCAACCGCAGCTAACAACTACATGACCACCAACCTGTCTCAGTACAATGAGTCCGCTGGTAACATGATCGAGCTGGTTATCTGCAACAACGACGGTATGGCTGAAGGCGTTATCTCCGCTCTGAATGACAAGGGCTACAACTTAGGCGATGGCAACTGCACCACCATTCCTGTATTCGGTGTTGATGCAACTGATGCAGCCAAGCAGCTGATCGCAGACGGCAAGATGACCGGTACCATCAAGCAGGATGCAGAAGGTATGGCAAACGGTATTGCTTACCTGGCTAAGAACATCCAGGCTGGCAAGGATCTGATGGCAGATACCGACAGCTTCAACATCTCTGAGAAGGTTAGCAACAAGATCTACATCCCTTACGCTACTTACACCGGAGAATGATCTGAATAACAAGTAAATAAAAGAAGCGGCTGCTGCATCTGGCAGCGGCCGCTCTTTATGTATAGGAGGATGCGTATGGGACAGGAAGTATTACTTCAGATGACAGACATATGCAAGGAATTCCCCGGCGTAAAGGCACTGGATCATGTATCCCTTACCGTAAAAAAAGGAACGGTACACGCGCTCATGGGAGAGAACGGCGCCGGTAAATCCACCTTAATGAAGTGTCTGTTCGGCATCTACAGTAAGGATGCAGGCAAGATCGAACTGGAAGGCAAGGAAGTCAATTTCAAAAATTCCAGAGAAGCACTGAATAATGGAGTGGCCATGGTTCACCAGGAACTGAATCAGGCACTGAAGAGAAATGTCATGGATAATATCTGGCTGGGCCGTTATCCCATGACAGCAGGCATTATGGTCAACGAGCACAAGATGCTGGAAGACACCAACAAGATTTTTGAAGAACTGGGGATCGCTGTAGACCCCAAGAGAATCATGAGTACGATGCCGGTATCACAAAGGCAGATGGTAGAGATCGCGAAAGCGGTATCCTACAACAGTAAGATCATTGTATTTGACGAACCTACTTCATCCCTGACGGAAGAAGAAGTGGAGCATCTGTTCAAGATCATCAATATGCTTCGTGACAGAGGATGCGGTATTATCTATATTTCTCACAAGATGGCAGAGATCCTTAGGATCGCAGATGAAGTCACCGTCATGCGTGACGGTACCTGGATCGCAACAGAGCCTGCACAGAACCTGACTACAGACAAGATCATCAAACTGATGGTAGGCCGTGAACTGACCAACCAGTTCCCGCCCAAGACCAACAAGCCCGGTGAAGTGGCATTGGAGGTAGAACACTTAAGCGCGAGATATTCCTTGCTGCAGGATGTATCCTTTAAGGCTCGAAAGGGTGAGATCGTAGGTCTGGCCGGACTGGACGGCAGCGGCAGAACGGAGACACTGGAGAATATCTTCGGTGTGGCCACCAGAAAAGACGGTGTGATCAAACTGGACGGCAAAGAGGTCAGAAACCGCAATGCCAGAGAGTCCATTAAAAACGGTTTTGCACTTCTGACGGAGGAACGTCGTGCCACCGGTATCTTCGGAATCCTGAATATCCGGGAGAACACGGTGATCTCCAGTCTGAAGAAACATAAAAAAGCAGGATTTTATCTGAGCGATAAATCCATGGAGAAGGACACTGCATGGGCCATTGATGCCATGCATATCAAGACACCTTCCCAGAAGACGAAGATCCGGTCACTGTCCGGTGGTAACCAGCAGAAGGTTATCCTCGGCAGATGGCTTCTCACAGAGCCGGAGGTGCTGATGCTGGATGAGCCTACCAGAGGTATCGACGTAGGTGCAAAGTACGAGATCTACCAGCTGATCATCGATCTGGCCAATAAGGGCAAAGTTGTCCTGATGGTATCTTCGGAGATGCCGGAGCTGTTGGGTGTATGTGACAGAATTCTTGTCATGAGCGGCGGTAAGCTGGCAGGAGAAGTAGATGCCAAAAATACGACACAGGAAGAGATCATGTCTCTTGCTGCAAAATATGTATAGGAGGATATGCGTATGAATCCCGGCAAAGCAATTCAGAATAAAATAAACGGCGTAAAGCAAAATTTTGCAGACTACAAGAAGCTGGACAGCAGAGACAAGAAGACCTATTGGAAAGAATTTTTACTTAACAATGCCTTATACATCCTGCTGATCGTAGCAATTATTTACACTTACATCCAGAACTCCAATTTCCTGTCGGCGGCTTCCATTGTCAACATCATCAGCCTGTCCGCGGCGAACCTTCCCATTGCCTGTGGTATTGCAGGATGTATCGTATTGACAGGTACCGACTTGTCCGCAGGACGTGTGGTAGGACTGACCGCATGTATCACGGCATCCCTGATGCAGTCCGTGACTTATGCCACCAAGATGTTCCCGAACCTTCCGGTACTTCCGATCCCTCTGGTGATCCTGATCGTACTGTTGGTCGGCGGTATCGTGGGATGGGTCAACGGTTTCTTCGTAGCGAAATTCCAGTTGCATCCCTTCATCGTAACTCTGGCTACCCAGTTGATCGTATACGGCTTACTGTTAATGTACATCATGATCAACGGCAATAACGGTCAGCCTCTGTCCGGTCTGGATCAGCACTTCAACGATGTGGTAAAGGGAAGCGTGATCTCCTTCAATGCCGGCGGCGCGAGAATCGCCATTCCCAACTATGTATGGCTGGCAGCTTTGATCGTTGTTATCATGTGGTTCATCTGGAACAAGACCACTTTCGGTAAGAACATGTTTGCAGTAGGTTCCAATCCCGAAGCAGCAAAGGTATCCGGTGTTAACGTAATGAGAACCACCATTTTAGTACATACACTGGCAGGTGCCATGTATGGTCTGACCGGTTTCATCGAGTCTTCCCGTATCGGTTCCAACACAGCAAATACCGGATTGAACTACGAGTGTGATGCCATTGCAGCTTGCGTTATCGGCGGTGTCTCTTTCGTAGGTGGTACCGGTAAGATCAGTGGTGTCGTACTTGGTGTATTTCTCTTAAGAATCATCTTCGTAGCACTGAACTTCCTGTCCATCAACATGAACATGCAGTATGTGATCAAAGGACTCATCATTCTGGTTGCCTGCGCAATCGATATGAGAAAGTACCTGGTAAGAAAGTAATGACATAAGACTCCCCCATAGAAAACATCCGTGACTGCTTGCAGGTAAAGGATGTTTTCTACGTGGGGAGTAAAACAATATGAGTATGAAGGACGACAGTCCGGAATACGAATATTGGTTGCAATTTCGAGAGTGCGCAGCACATAGAAATTGCTTATGATAGATTAGGAAAAGGAAAAATTATGAATCAGGAACAAGTGACAACAGAGAATACAGAAGAAAAGGCAGCAGAAGTCACCACGCAGTCGGAAACGACGCAGCAGCCGGAGGAAGCAATCCGTCCGAAAGGAAAATGGTTCGGCCGCGGCATTTACGGAAGCAAGGATGTTCCCATCCGCATTCTGGACGGCCTGATCGGTGTCCTGATCGTGGTGATCGTGGGAATGATTATTTTCTTCGCGGTACGCGGTGGATTCAACATTGTGTACGATACGGACGGCGGAAGTGAAGTGGCAGCCCGGAAGGTACGCTACGGTGAATTCCTTACAGAGCCCGAGACCCCTTATAAGCCCGGCTACACCTTTGACGGGTGGTATACGGAAAAAGAAGGAGAGACAGTGCTGTGGTATTTCCAGTCGGAGAAAGTCACCGGCGATATGACTCTGACCGCTCACTGGGTTCCCGCACAGTTCACCGTGAAATTCGACTATGACGGCGGCACCGGTGCCGACGGTTCCACCGTGGAATCCAAACAGGTGACTTTCGGCGAGACCTACGGTGAACTTCCTACCCCGGTAAAAGAGGGCAGTACCTTCGGCGGATGGGAGTACAGTGGCCAGATTATTACCGCAGACACCGTCGTCCAGATGACCGGGGAGCATGTGTTGACAGCCACCTGGAATTAACTGAAGAGTTAGTGAAATATCCCCGTAGCCCGTATTGGGGCTAAGAACCGCAGACCCGTTTCCACTTCGGACGCAGACCGTAGCGGTACATAAGCGAGGAAAGTACCCTCGCTAAGTACCGACGGCTGCTTAGAGTCTGCTTGTCCTTACCCCAACGCGGGCTACTGTTTTTTCGCAGGCTTTCCAAAACGCAGAATGCCCGCGGCGGATGGAATGTCCTTCCGAAGATGTTTGTCGGGAGGTGGTGATATTTTCTCGAAAAGTGTTGAACATCAGGGTGGAGCGAACAGGACGTTCGCGACAGGCGGACGTTGCCATGGATGGCGACTGGAGCCGTGCCCGTACGGGTTAGAACCGCTACTCACTTTTCGTCAGAAAATTCCCACCGGGAGACCTTACATCGAGGAAGGATGTTCCGTTCGCCGTGGGCATTTGGGATTCTTTGTTAACCCAGTTAAAAACCACCTTCACATACTGCAGGCAGTACACGAAGGTGGTTCTATTTATAAATCTTCTTAAGCTTTCTTATTGATCATGGCACGTTTCCTCATGGTCGGATCCAGGATCTTCTTACGGATACGCAGGTTGGTAGGAGTTACTTCCAACAGTTCGTCGGTATCGATGAAGTCCAGAGCCTGCTCCAGAGACAGGATTTTGGGCGGTGTCAGACGCAGAGCTTCGTCAGCGCTGGAGGAACGGGTGTTGGTCAGCTGCTTCTTCTTGCAGACATTGATCTCGATGTCCTCACTGCGTCCGGTCTGACCGATGACCATACCGGAGTATACCTTTTCACCGGGGCCGATGAAGAGAGTACCACGCTCCTGTGCATTGTACAGACCGTAGGTGATAGCTTCACCGGCTTCAAATGCGATCAGGGAACCCATCTTACGATACTGGATATCTCCCTTGTAAGGGCCGTAGTCGTCGAATACGGTGTTCAGAATACCGTTACCCTTGGTATCGGTCATGAACTCACCGCGGTAACCAATCAATCCTCTCGCGGGGATGGAGAACTCCAGACGGGTGTAAGTGCCGCCGGAAATGGAACCCATGTTACGAAGTTCACCTTTTCTCTGACCAAGCTTCTCAATAACAGCACCGGCAAATTCATTGGGAACATCGATGTAAGCCAGCTCCATAGGTTCTAACTTCTTGCCGTTCTCATCGGTATGATACAGAACCTCAGCCTTACTTACTGCAAACTCAAAGCCTTCACGACGCATATTCTCGATCAGTACGGACAGATGCAGCTCACCACGGCCGGATACCTTGAAACGGTCGGCGGACTCGGTCTCTTCCACACGTAAGGAAACATCGGTATTCAACTCACGGAACAGTCTGTCACGCAGGTGACGGCTAGTAACGAATTTACCTTCCTGACCGGCCAGAGGAGAATCGTTTACCATGAACTGCATGGCAATGGTAGGCTCACTGATCTTCTGGAAAGGAATGGGTACCACATTTTCCGGAGAGCAGATGGTGTCACCGATGTGAAGCTCGCTGATACCAGAGATGGCAACGATGGAACCGATGCCTGCTTCCTTGACTTCTACTTTATTCAGACCGTCGAACTCGTACAGCTTGCTGACCTTGGTCTTGATGATCTTGTCGGGATCGTGGTGGTTACAGATGACCACATTCTGGTTTACACGGATGGTACCGTTGTCTACTTTACCGACACCGATACGTCCTACATATTCATTATAATCAATGGTACTGATCAGTACCTGGGTAGCCGCATCCGGATCTCCTTCGGGAGCGGGGATGTAGTTTAAAATGGTCTCAAACAGAGGTTCCATATCAGTACCCATTTCGTCAGCATCCAGAGAGGCAATACCGGCCTTTGCGGAAGCATATACGAAAGGACAATCCAGCTGAGAATCATCCGCATCCAGCTCTAAGAACAGTTCCAGTACCTCGTCTACGACCTCATCGGGTCTTGCTTCGGGACGGTCGATCTTATTGATACATACGATAACGGGAAGCTTTAATTCCAGTGCTTTACGAAGCACGAATTTGGTCTGGGGCATGGCACCCTCGAAGGCATCCACCACCAGGATAACACCGTTTACCATTTTCAGGACACGCTCTACCTCGCCGCCGAAGTCCGCATGGCCCGGGGTGTCGATGATGTTGATCTTGGTACCCTTATACATAACGGCAGTGTTCTTGGACAGAATGGTGATACCACGCTCACGCTCGATATCGTTGGAGTCCATGACACGCTCAGCAACTTCCTGATTTTCACGGAATACACCGCTTTGTTTTAACAGCTCATCCACCAGAGTGGTTTTACCGTGGTCTACGTGAGCAATGATTGCAACGTTTCTGACATCTTCTCTTTTTTGTCTCATAAAAATCCTTGCCTTTCTAAAAATGCGTGCAACTGATTCAATCTTTTTTCAAACTGTTTCAGTATAGCACTTATCATTTCCGGACGCAAGAAAAAACCGTGGAAAATCAACGCTTTTGGTGGTTTTCTATATGAAAAAGTATGGAAAAGAAATCCCTTTTGTGCGTAATTTGCCCTTTTGTGCGATGAGTTTTAGTACTCAAACGATGGATTTTAGAGTATAAATAGTAGTGCAATACATAAAGATTGTTGTAGAAGAGTCAGAAGATGTAGAAGGGAGAACAAAAATGACAGATAAGGTTATTGAAAACAATCAGGTAACGGTGATGGGGGAAGTGGTAAGCAATTTTTCCTACAGCCATGAGATCTATGGGGAAGGATTCTACATGGTGGACATCAAATGTACGAGACTGAGCGACAGTTTTGACATTATACCGGTGATGGTCTCAGAAAGATTACTGGACGTGACAGCCAGCTATGTCGGAATGCTTTTGTGTGTGAACGGACAGTTTCGTTCCTACAATCGTCATGAGGAGCGCAAGAACAGACTGGTGTTGTCTGTGTTTGCCAGAGAAGTGAAATTTATTGAAGAAATGGAAGAAAGTTCGAAGACGAACCAGATTTATCTGGATGGATATATATGTAAGGAACCGGTGTATCGTAAGACACCGTTGGGAAGAGAAATAGCGGATCTGCTGCTGGCGGTAAACCGCCCGTACGGAAAATCCGATTATATTCCCTGTATCTGTTGGGGACGTAACGCCCGTTATGCGGAGCATTTCAAGGTAGGAGAGCGCTGTGCGATCTGGGGACGGATCCAGAGCCGTGAATATATGAAAAAACTGGATGAAGAGCATGTGGAGAAAAGAGTAGCTTTCGAGGTATCCGTCAGCAAACTGGAACTTCTGGAGGAGGCACAGGTGCAGGAATCCATCGTCTAACGACAAAAGATTGCAAAAAGTGACAATATATGGTATAAAAGAATGCATAGATATTAGTAACTGTGTACAGCCAGGGAGCGTCAGATACGCAGATAGACCATGAGGTGTGGAATGGCAGAAGGATGCATCTATATTTATACCGGCGATGGCAGAGGCAAATCACCGGCAGCGATTGGAAGAGCGGTACAGGCAGCGGTAGAAGGCAAGAGGGTCGTTATTATTCAGTTCCTGAAGGGAAAGGGACTGGGGGATTCCGATTTTTTACGCAGAATGGAGCCGGAGATCAAGCTGTTCCGTTTCGAGAAATCGGACGGTAATTTCGTGGAATTACCGGAGGAAAAGAAGCAGGAGGAGATCCAGAACATCCGTAACGGGATCGGCTTTGCCAAGAAAGTACTGACGACTGGAGAATGCGATCTGCTGATCCTGGACGAAGTGCTGGGACTGGTGGAGAAGGATATTATTACGGAAGATGACCTGAAGGCATTACTGGAATGCCGGGGAGATACGGATGTGATTCTGACGGGAATCACCCTGAACGATGAGATCTGTGTTCTGGCGGATGAAGTGTCCAAGATTGAAACGGTAAAATTCAAGGTCTGGGATTGACAGTCACATGGGTTGATGCTATCATAAAACTATATTTAAGAAGATAGAGGTTGCGTTTTTCAAGAGTATTTTTTCGGAGGTAACAGGTACCGATGAGGGAAGAAGAAAGGGGAACACGCCGAAAGATAAGGTATCCTGTATATGTTATCTTGGGCATACGTTTAAGAAGCGTATGACTGTCATCTCGTGAGCAGATGGGGCGCTATCAAATAAGCTTGGAGAATCAGCGCCGGCGCCATTGTGCGCTGGCGTTTTGCAAATGGAGGAAGCATATGGCTATTTTTAAAGGAGCAGGCGTGGCAATCGTCACACCCATGAACGAGGACGGATCCGTCAATTATGAGAAATTCGGTGAACTGATCGAATTCCAGATCGCAAACGGCACAGATGCTATTATCGTATGCGGTACCACAGGTGAGTCATCTACCCTGACCCATGAGGAACATCTGGATACTATCAAATACTGTGTGGACAAAGTTGCAAAGAGAATCCCCGTAGTAGCAGGTACCGGTTCCAATTGTACCGAGACTGCAGTATATCTGTCTCAGGAAGCGGAGAAATACGGCGTGGACGGCATTCTGCTGGTAAGCCCCTACTATAATAAAGCAACCCAGAAGGGACTGTATCGTCATTTCAAGACCGTTGCGGATTCTGTGAAGGTTCCCGCTATTCTGTATAACGTACCCAGCCGTACCGGATGCAATATTCTGCCGGAGACCGTAGTGAAGCTGTGTAAGGACGTGGAGAACATCGTAGGTATCAAGGAAGCCAGCGGCAACATCAGCCAGATTGCTCACCTGGCAGCCATCGGACAGGGCGTTGTGGATATTTATTCCGGTAATGACGACCAGATCGTACCCATTCTGGCCCTGGGCGGAGTCGGAGTTATCTCCGTACTTTCCAATGTAGCACCTACACAGACCCACGAGATCTGCCAGAAGTTCTTTGACGGAGATGTGGCAGGTAGTCGTCAGATGCAGTTAGATGCCATGGATCTGTGTAACGCACTGTTCTGTGAAGTGAACCCGATCCCTGTGAAGACCGCACTGAACATGATGGGAATGGGAGCCGGTGCGTTCCGTATGCCTCTGTGTGAAATGGAAGAGGCCAATGCCAAGAGGCTTGAAAAAGCCCTGAAGGATTATGGTGTCCTGTAGGCTGGAAAATAGAGAGCAAGAGTGGAAGAATCCCGCCTGTGAAATTTTTATCATGGGCGGGATCTTTTTTCAAAAAGTAACGATTCATAGTGCGCTTTTGCAAATGAATATGAGGGATGCTGGATCGTTATTACAAAAATTATGATAGATGGGAGAAAAGAAAAATGGTAAAAATAATCATGCATGGATGTAATGGTAAAATGGGACAGGTGATCAGCGGACTGATCGCAGCGGACCCCGATATGGAACTGGTGGCGGGAATCGATGCCAGAGACGATGGACACAATCCCTACCCTGTATTCACAGATATTTACAAATGTGATGTGGCTGCAGATGCAATCATTGATTTCTCCGCAGCCGTGGCAGTAGACAAGCTGTTGGATTACTGCGTGGAGAAAAAGCTTCCCTGCGTGCTGTGCACCACTGGTCTGTCCGAGGCACAGCTGGCGAAAGTAGACGAAGCAGCGAAAAAGGTGGCCATCTTAAAATCCGCCAATATGTCTTTAGGTATCAACCTGATGTTAAAGCTTTTGAAAGAAGCTGCCGGAGTGCTGGCCAACGCAGGCTTCGATATGGAGATTGTGGAGAAGCACCACAATCTGAAGGTAGACGCTCCCAGCGGCACCGCACTGGCACTGGCAGATTCCATCAACGAGGAATTTAACGGTGAGTATGAATATGTCTATGACCGCAGCAACCGCAGAGAGCAGAGACCGAAGAAAGAAATTGGCATCAGCTCTGTCAGAGGCGGCACCATCGTCGGTGACCATGATGTGATCTTCGCCGGGGCAGACGAAGTTGTAACCTTCTCCCACACCGCCTACTCCAAAGCTGTCTTCGGTAAAGGCGCCGTACAGGCAGCCAAGTTCCTGGCAGGCAAGCCCGCCGGCATGTACAACATGTCTGATGTTATCAATGCAGCGATGTAATTACCTGGTAAAGTCATGAACTGACGAAGTGGATGGATGCCATGGCGATGATGTTTGTCGCAGAGTGTTGACATTTTCTTGAAAAGTGTTGAAGAACAGGGTGGAGCAAACACGATGTTTGCGACAGCCGATCCGCACTACGGATGGTGCGTGTAGGCGTGCCCGTGTTAAGTAGAACAAATGAATCACTTATCCTAGAAAATTCACACTCGGAGACCTTACACCGAGGCATGGTATCCGTACGCTTCGTGAAGTAACATAGAAAGGTTGAATTTCATGAACGAAATGGAACAGAAGGTTCTAAAGACCCTCTCACACCAATACAAAAATATAGCGGCGGCCTCCACAGAGATCATCAACCTCCAGTCCATCCTGAACCTCCCCAAAGGTACGGAACATTTCCTGACGGATATCCACGGAGAATACGAACAGTTCAACCATGTCCTGAAAAACGGTTCCGGTTCCGTACGCCGCAAGATCGACGAGGAATTCGGCAACACCATCAGCAACAAGGACAAAAAAAGCCTGGCAACCCTGATCTATTATCCAGAGAGCAAACTGGAGATCGTGGAAAGAGAAGAGGACAATCTGGAGGACTGGTACAAAATATCCCTTCATCGTCTGGTACAGGTCATCAAACGTGTCTCTTCCAAATACACCCGCTCCAAAGTCAGAAAGGCATTGCCGAAGGATTTCGCCTATGTCATCGAAGAACTGATCACGGAGAAGGAAGAAATCCAGGACAAAGAGGCATACTATAATGAGATCATCCATACTATCATCCGCATCGGCAGAGCGCCGCAGTTTATTATTGCGTTAAGCCACCTGATCCAGCGGCTGGTCATCGATCATCTGCATATCGTCGGTGATATTTACGACAGAGGTCCCGGCCCTCATATTATTATGGATACTTTGTGCGAATACCATTCCGTGGATGTCCAGTGGGGCAACCATGACATGGTGTGGATGGGCGCGGCGGCCGGAAGTCTGGCCTGTATCGCCAATGTGGTCAGAATGTCTGCCAGATATGGTAATCTCGCCACTCTGGAGGATGGCTACGGCATCAACCTGCTGCCTCTGGCTACATTTGCACTGGAAACTTATGAGAATACCAACTGCGATGCCTTTACCATCAAGTTCAATACCGATTACAATACCAAGGATCTCGGGCTGGACACAAAGATGCATAAAGCAATTGCTATCTTGCAGTTCAAGCTGGAAGGACAGCTGATCATGAGACACCCGGAGTTCCATATGGAAGACCGGATGCTGTTGCATCGGATCGATTTCGAGAAAAAGACGATCTGCGTGGACGGCAAAGAATATCCCATGAAAGACGTGGATTTCCCTACGGTGGATCCTGTACATCCTTACGAACTCACGGAGGAAGAGAGCAAGGTCATGCTGCGCCTGCAGCAGGTGTTCATACGTTGTGAGAAACTGCAGCGCCATGTAAAATTTCTGTTTTCCAAGGGCGGCATGTACAAGATTTACAACGGCAATCTGTTGTATCACGGCTGTGTCCCCTTGAATCCGGACGGCAGTTTCATGCAGGTGGAGATCTGCGGAAAAGAGTATTGCGGAAAAGCGCTGTACGACATTCTGGAATATTACGCCAGAAGAGGTTATTATGCCAAGGAAGCCAAAGAGCGCGCTCTGGGACAGGATATGATCTGGTACATCTGGGCAGGCCCCGGTTCTCCGGTGTTCGGCAAGGCAAAAATGGCTACCTTTGAGCGGTATTTCCTGAAGGATAAGGAGACTCATATAGAAGAGAAAAACAGTTACTATAAGCTGTTGGAAAATGAGGAAGTCATCGGCAGAATCTTAGAGGAATTCGGTCTGGACAAGGCCGATGCCCATATCGTCAATGGTCATGTGCCCGTGGAACAGATCCATGGGGAATCACCCATCAAATGCGGCGGTAAGCTGCTGATCATCGACGGTGGCTTTTCCAAAGCATATCAGAAAAAGACGGGAATTGCGGGATATACGCTGGTATGTAATTCCAGAGGAATGCGTCTGGTAGCCCATGAACCTTTTGAATCTACGGAAGCGGCGATCATCAAGGAATCGGATATTTTCTCGGATTCCGTGGTGGTGGAGAATTTCCCCCGCAGAAAACTGGTGGCCGATACCGATACCGGCAAGGAGATCCAGGAGAATATCTTCTATCTGGAAGAACTCCTGGAGGCTTACCGGGAAGGTACGATCATGGAAGAGGTATAACTTATCTCTGGCCGGCTCCGGTGGTGGCAGTGGTAGAATTGTTGTTACCTGCAGTATCATTACCGTTGCCTACCAGGTCGTTGGTGATATCGGAGACACCGTTTGCGGCATCGTCCACGATATTGCCTACGGTATCACCGGCTTCTCCGATGGCATTGCCTGCATTGTCCAGCATGGAATCATTTTCTCCTACGGTGTTACCGTTGCCGTTCATGTCACCCATAGTGCTGTCGGTAGCGGCAGTTCCGGTCTCTGTGGTCTGCGCCTCTGTGCTCCCCTGAGCAGCAGGAGAGGTGGACGGAGAAGGAGAGGCAGCCATGCTGCCGGAGTTATTATTGTTGTTCTTGTTGGTGCCACAGGCGGTCGCCATACACAGGTAGACTGTGATGATGCCCAGAACCAGTAATTTTTTCCCGATGTGGGATGTTACGTTATTTGTCTTATTTTTCATAATGTCCTCCATTTCAAGATGCCCGTCAGGGATATTCAGTCCGAACCAAAGGTGGTCGGCTTGAGGGTAGTATGTGCGGATTTTAGAAAATAATTCAAAAAAATAAAAATCATTTGGAAGAAAACGAGGAAAAAGATGGAATTTCGCCCTTGTATTGATATTCATAACGGAAAAGTAAAACAGATTGTCGGTGGAAGCTTAAAAGATCTCGGTGATCGGGCGCAGGAGAACTTTGTCTCAGAACAGGACGCTGCCTTTTATGCAAAACTGTATCAGAAAAACAGTTTAAAAGGCGGACATATTATTTTATTGAATGCCTCGGACAGCCCTTATTATGAGGCAACGAAGGAACAGGCATTGTCGGCCCTGCGTGTATATCCGGGAGGATTGCAGGTCGGAGGAGGCATCACGGCGGAGAATGCGGCAGAGTATCTGGCAGCAGGGGCCTCCCATGTGATCGTGACGTCCTATGTGTTCAGGGAGGGACGGATCGACTATGACAGACTGGACAAACTGGTCCAGTCCATCGGAAAAGAGCACCTTGTGCTGGATGTAAGCTGCAAGCGTGCGGGAGAGCAGTATCTGGTAGTGACTGACCGCTGGCAGAAGCTGACAGAAGAAGCAGTGGATGAGGCACTACTTAAAAAATTATCTGCCTATTGTGATGAATTCCTGATCCATGCCGTGGATGTGGAAGGCAAGGCCCGGGGAATTGAACAGGAACTGGTAAAGTTTATTGGAAATTATACCGGAAATCCAATCACCTATGCGGGTGGTGTTCACTCCATGGAAGATCTGTATTTGTTAAAAAAACTGGGGCAGAACCGGATGAATGTGACCATCGGGAGTGCACTGGATCTCTTCGGCGGCAGCATGAAATGGGAAGATGTGTTGGCAGTATGCAGAGAAAAATAGGAGTGGAAACGAAAAATCCGCAGGTACTATCATACGATAGCGCTTGCGGATTTTGGTTGTCTGTTATTTTTCGTTTATGATTAAAGCTTGGTTACGTTAACAGCCTGAGGTCCCTTTTCTCCATCTACGATATCAAAAGAAACGGCTGCGCCCTCTTCCAGGGTCTTGTAACCGTCCATGTTCAGACCGCTGTAGTGTACGAATACATCCTTGCCGGATTCATCGGAGATGAAACCATAACCCTTCTGATTGTTGAACCACTTAACTGTACCTTTGTTCATAATAGATACCTCCACAAATTCTTTGCTGTCATTTACTTTTTGCAATGTATACAACATTGTCTCAGCAAGTGCATCATAGCACAGCAGGTAGTAAAAGTAAATAGACGATTCTGTAAAATTGCACAAAAATTTATAGGCAATTTCCTTTTAAATACGAATAAATGAAGAAAATCTTGGGAAAATATTACAAAAATGTTAAGAAATGATTGCTGTAAGAGCTTTCCTGTGGTAAAATGGGTTGATATTTAGCGGAGGTGACTCTATGAAAAGACGTAAACATAAGCGAAGATTGAACCATGTGCTGATTCTTACGTCAGACGCAGCAGATGCCAATGTAAAGCAGTTCCGTGTACGTGCATGGATCGTGGAAGTCGTGGTACTTCTGTTGTGTGTATTGGTCGGCGGAGTGATCGGCTATTTTGTCTACGAGGGACAGCTCTGGGAGAACGCCAGTAGACGGAGCCATGAACAGGTTATGGCACTGGAGGAAGAGAACAAGACACTGAGCGAGCAGAACAGTAAGCTGGAAGAGCAGGTGACGGAACAGGCGGAAGAGATACAGATCTTAAGCGACACCGTAAGCCAGAAGGTACAGAGTGAGAGCGAATTATCAGCAACTCTGGAAAAGCAGAGCCTTCCTACGGAATTCCCTCTGACGGGTTCTGCATCCATGGAGGAAGTAAGTGAGGGCGATCCCATGTGCATATTCCATGCATCGGTGGGAACTACGGTTGTGGCGGCGGCCAGCGGTACGGTCATTGCCATAAATGATGACGAGATCTACGGACACAGCGTGTGGGTGGATCATGGCAACGGTTATGTCACCATCTATCGGAATAAAGGAGATACCACAGTGAATGTGGGGGATTCCGTAGTACAGGGAACTACCTTGTTTGTCATCGGCGAAGATAACGCGGATCTGGGATACCAGATGCAGAAAGACGGAAGCTATATTAATCCTATGGATATGCTGGCAATCAGTGGTTGATTGCAGAAAGGTTTGGAAGATACATGTTAGGAAAAAAGAATGCAGATACAAAAATGAGCACACTGATCGGTGCCGGAGCGGAGTTGACCGGAGATTTTACATTGGACGGTTCTGCAAGAATTGACGGTAAGATTGGTGGTAACGTGACGGTGACAGGCAACCTGATCCTGGGAGCCGGAAGCATAGTCACAGGAGATGTACAGGCTGCGTCTGTTCTGATCGGCGGGGAAGTGACCGGAAATATCACTGCACCGGAGAAAGCGGAACTGACAGCTTCGGCCAAAGTGCTGGGGGACATTGCCACAAAGGTGATCGTTATTGATGAACATGCCGTATTCCAGGGAAAAATCGATATGAACCAGACAGTTCCTGACAGAAAAGGTAAAGCCAGAACGGCCAAAGCGGTCCGGGCAGGACGCAAGAGTGCCAAGGCAGCCATCGCAGAAGCTCTGAAGGAAGTGGAAGAGGAAGAAAAGAGAGAAAATCAGAAGACTTCACAGACAGCAGAGACGGTGGAGAAGACAGAAACTCCAGCTGCGGAAACAACAGCAGCCAATACAAGCGAAGCATAAGAAGAATAAAAGATAAAATAAAAACAGGAGCGCCGTTTTTGAGTGCTCCTGTTTTTATTCATTAAGTTAAGAATTCTGTTCCGTTTCCTTTTTCTCCATACGTCCAAAGACCAGCTCGTAACCGTCGTTGCCGTAGTTCAGAGAACGGTTTACGCGGCTGATGGTGGCGGTGGAAGCTCCGGTCTTCTCGGCAATCTCCAGATATGTCTTGCCGTCCTTCAGCATGGCAGCCACTTCGAACCGTTGGGACAGAGACAACAGTTCGTTGACAGTACACAGATCTTCGAAGAAACTGTAGCATTCCTCACGGGACTGCAGACACAACACCGCATCAAAAAGGGAATCTACAGCGTCCGTTTTGATTTTTTTATTCATTAGCGACACACCTTTCCATAGTTGTAATCAATACAACGCAACTATTAGTATTTTAACATACTAAAGTTGTAAAGTAAAGGAGTGAAACAAAATAGTTATAAAATCTTCATAAATTCAGAGAACAGAGGAAATGTGCAACTGTTGACATGTAGTTTTGAATACTATATAATGAATGCAAAAGAAAACAAGCGCTCGCAGAGCGAGCATTTGTTTTCTTGCATGCATTAACGAGAGAACCGTCTGCGAAGCAGACAGCAGAGTGCGAAGCACGGGTTCTCGAGTCAATATTTTTGGAAACTACCTCACGGAAAGGACAGCAGGAACATTATGGCAGCAACAACAGAAGAATTACTTCAGATGATCTTACAGAGTCTGGAGAAAGTAGAATATATCAAGTCGGAAGATATTCCGAATATTGATCTGTATATGGATCAGGTACTGACCTTTATGGATCGTAAGCTGCGTTCCGCAGTGCGGCCCCAGACCGAAGACCGCATCCTGACCAAGACCATGATCAACAATTATGCGAAGAATGATCTGCTGCCGCCGCCGGTGAAGAAGAAATATTCCAAAGAGCATGTGCTGCTTCTTATTTTTATCTACTATTATAAAGGGATCATTCCCATGAATGAGATCCAGACGCTGCTTAAGCCCCTTACTGACCGCTATTTTCAGAACGGACAGGTCTTTGACCTGGAGAGCGTCTACAAGGAAGTGGTGGTGTTGGAGAAGGAACAGCTGGAGGATCTGAAAAAGGATGTTGTGGAGAAATTCCGCAGAGCAGAGGATTCCTTTACCGAAGTGACCGGAGAAGAGCAGGAGTTTTTACAGAAATTTGCCCTGATCTGCCTGTTGAGCTTTGATGTCTATATGAAGAAGATGATTGTGGAACAGCTGGTAGCGGATCTGGCAGATACGATGAAAGCACAGGAACCGGAGAAGGAAGCTCATAAGAAAAAGAATTAGACCGTTTTGGAAAGTAAAAGGACAATAGAATGAAAGCAATCATGGATCTTCATACGCATACTCTGGCAGCAGGGCATGCGTATAGTACCTTGTTGGAGAATATAGATGCTGCATTGGCAATGGGCTTACAGTACCTGGGAATGAGTGAGCACGGACCGACTTCCCCGGGAGGCCCGCATAATTTCTTTTTCAGTAATTATAAAGTGATTCCCAGAATATATGACAGAGAAGAGAACACCGGCCGGGTAATACCGAAGCCAGATGGAAGTCTGCGCCTGCTATGCGGCGTAGAAGCAAATATCTGCAGTACAAACGGTGAACTGGATCTGGAAGAGCGCTATCTGCAGAAAATGGATTATGCCCTTGCCAGCATTCATCCCTTTGCCTTTACTGCGGGAAGCCGCAAGGAGAATACACTGGCATCTGTCAGAGCTTTTCAGAATCCTTATGTGAAAATACTTGGGCATCCCGATGACGGCAGATTTCCGTTGGATTATGACGAACTGGTGCGAGAGGCCAGACAGGCACAGGCGGTGTTGGAAGTGAACAATTCATCCCTGAATCCCCAGTCGGCCAGACAAGGAGGCAGAGAAAATATTACAGAGCTGTTAAAGACTTGCATGAAGTATGATCAGCCTGTTATAATGGGAACGGACAGCCATATGTGCTTTGCCATCGGAGCATTTGATGATGCAGAGCAGCTGATGCGGGAACTGGAATTTCCGAAGGAACTGGTGTTGAACTATGATCCGGAGAACATCCGTAAGCTGATCAACATAACATTATAGCTGATTCCACCCGGCAAGACCGGACAAGAATTTAAGCCACAGACGGCAGGCCCCATAAGAGGGCAGATAGGAGAACAAATGAAAGACGCAAATTGTGGATATTGTATGAGAGGAGAACTGTTAGACAAGTTCGGTATTTTTATCTGTGATCTGAAGGTAAGCAGCCTGATCCTGTTCAAGGAGCAGAGCCATCCCGGCAGATGTATCGTGGCATATAAGGACCATGTCAGCGAGATCGTGGACATCAGCGAGGAAGAGAGAAGATTATTCTTCGAGGATGTGGCTCATGCAGCCAAAGCTATTCATGCAGCATTCCATCCCGATAAATTAAACTACGGCGCTTACGGTGACACCGGCTGTCATCTGCACATGCATCTGTGCCCGAAGTACAAGGACGGTTTCGAGTGGGGCGGAACCTTCGAGATGAACCCCGGCAAGACTCTGCTGACCGATGCGGAGTATCAGGAGATGATCGATAAGATCAAGGCAAATCTGTAATTATATGGAACGTTTTCCCTGAGGTTACATAGAATAAATATGTAATCTCAGGGAGGATGAATGATTATGAAAAGAAGGAAAGTAACGGTAGCAGTATTGTCTGTAGTGCTTGCAGCGGCTGCACTTACGGGCTGCGGCAGCGCACAGCAGACGAACGGACCAAAGAAGACCAGAGTGGTGCTCAATGAGGTAGCCCACTCTCTTTTTTATGCACCGATGTATGTGGCTATCGAAGAAGGATACTTTGAGGATGCCGGGATCGATCTGGAACTGGTGACGGGATTCGGTGCGGATAAGACCATGACGGCGGTATTGACCGGGGAGGCAGACATCGGCTTTATGGGCAGCGAGAGCACCATATACACTTATGCCGGAGGAACGGAAGACTATGTGGTGAACTTTGCCCAACTGACCCAGCGGGCGGGAAATTTCCTGGTGGCCAGAGAACCCATCGATGATTTTTCCTGGGATATGCTGAAGGGGTCCAAGGTTCTGGGTGGCAGAGCCGGTGGAATGCCGGAGATGGTGTTTGAATATATCCTGACGAAGAACAATATTGATCCGGACATGGATCTGTCCATTGACCAGAGCATTGACTTCGGATCCACGGCAGCAGCTTTTTCCGGTGGACAGGGAGATTTTACCATTGAGTTCGAGCCTCATGCCACATTGTTGGAACAAAAGGGTGACGGTTATGTGGTGGCCTCTCTGGGTGAAGAATCCGGTTATGTTCCTTATACCTCGTTCTCAGCAAAGAAGAGTTACCTGGAAAAAAATCCCGAGACCATTCAGGCATTCACTGATGCCTTGCAAAAAGGCATGCATTACGTACAGGAGCATAGTGCGGAGGAAATTGCCAAGTGTATTGCACCCCAGTTTGCCGAGACTGAAAGTGACACATTGACAGCTATTGTTGCCAGATATCAGGAACAGGATACCTGGAAAGAGGATCTGATCTTCCATAAAGATGCCTTTGACCTGTTGCAGAATATTCTGGAGGATTCGGATGTACTGAAAGAGAGAGTACCTTACGAGGCACTGGTAACTACGGAATTCGCAGAGAAAGCAACGGCAAGATAAGCAGAATAAAATAGGATAAAAAGGGGGAGGATCAGACGTCCTCCTCCTTGATGTGTATATTTTTGATGGCCCATAATTTCAAAGCTTTGGCATTGGTACTGATCTTCTCCAGGGAATCCAGAATATCCTGAAATGCCGGGCGTTCATCCTCGGAGATGATGCCGTCTTCGGAGATGGCAATCAGGGAAGCCCGCAGGGTGTCGATATCCTTTAAGGAACCCAGTACCTTCAATGCCAGCCGGTCAAAGTCCACAATGTCGACTTCCGATACACTGCTGCGGCCCAGAGGACATTCCCTGGCACAGAAGGAATTGTTCAGCTCCGGTGTATTGTAGGCCTTGGCCATGGCCTTGACTTCCTCGGGATAGGGAACAATGGTGTCCAGTTCGATCCTGGCCAGTCTGGTACGGTCGATGCCCACCAGTTCGGCGGCTTTTTCCCGGCTGCTGAAGTCCGCATTCGTCTCAGCGGCTTCGCAACGTGCGAGATAGTACATATTATCAGCGGCTTTTGTAGCTTTTTTACCCATTTTTCTTTCAACCCTTTTATATTATAGTTTAATCAAACATCTCTAGTATCACAGTTTAGTAGAAAAACGGCACATTGTAAAGGAAAAATGACGATATTTTACGAAAAGCAGTTGAGGGAATGTGTAAAATTTGCTAAAATATAAGAGATGTGAAAAAGAACAGATTTTTCATATAAAAACGGAGGTGCGGTAATGGGTTTAATCAGAGCAGCGAAAGATGCAGTCAGCAGCATGATGGCTGACCAGTGGAGAGAGTATTTCTATTGTGATTCCCTTTCCAATGATGTGCTGGTAGTAAAAGGACAGCAGCGTGTAACCAATGGACGTAACAGTAACACCAAGGGTGTGGAGAACATTATCTCCAACGGCTCTATCGTGGCAGTCAACGAAGGACAGTGTATGATCATCGTGGATCAGGGCGGAATTGTAGAGTTCTGTGCCGATGCAGGTGAATTCGTATATGATTCTTCCACCGAGCCCAGCCTGTTCTACGGAAATCTTGGTGAGAGCGTTAAGAATACATTTTCCAATATAGGGAAGCGTTTTACCTTCGGAGGTAATGCGGCAAAGGATCAGAGAATCTACTTTTTTAATATTAAGGAGATCATGAACAATCTCTTTGGTACTGCAAGCCCCATTCCTTTCCGTGTGATCGATCAGAATATCGGACTGGATCTGGATACTTCTTTACGTTGTAACGGTGAATATTCCTTCCATCTGGTAGATCCTCTGTTATTCTATAAGAATGTATGTGGTAACGTAACAGAGTCCTACACCAGAAGTGAACTGGTAGCGAAGATGAAGGCAGAACTGCTGACTGCATTGCAGCCCGCACTGGCCAAGATCTCCGCAAAAGGCGTCCGTCCCAGTGAGATTCCCGCACACACTGAGGAACTGACGGAGGCTTTAAAAGATGAACTTTCCGATCTGTGGACCAAGCTTCGCGGTATCGAGATCGTTACTATCAATATCAACTCTGCAAAGATTCCCGATGAGGATGCGAAGACTATTGCTGATCTGCAGAGAACCGCAGTACTGCGCAATACCGGAATGGCTGCAGCTACCATGACTGCTGCACAGGCCGAAGCTATGAAGATGGCAGCATCTAATACTTCTACAGGACCTATGATGGCATTTGCCGGTATGAACATGGCGAATATGGTAGGTGGTATTAATGCCGGCCAACTGTACCAGATGGATGCACAGCAGAATGGTATGGGTATGCAGCAGGCACAGGCAGCACCTGTGCAGGGGCAGGCTCCTAAGATGCAGGCACCGGTACTAGGCTGGACCTGTAGCTGCGGTGCTGCGGATAACCGGGGCAAATTCTGTTCCGAGTGTGGCGCACCCAAACCCTCCGATGCAGGTTGGACCTGCAGCTGTGGTGCAGTAAACCAGGGCAAGTTCTGTTCCGAATGCGGAGCAAAGAAGCCGGACGGCGCACCGATCTATAAATGCGACAAGTGTGGCTGGGAGCCGGAAGATCCTGCACATCCTCCCAAGTTCTGCCCGGAGTGCGGTGATCCTTTTGACGAGAACGACAGAGTATAATACATACTCAGCAGAATATTTCTACAAAACAGCAGTACAGCGGATGCCTTTAGGCGTCTGCTGTACTTTGCTGTAACAGTGCGGCTTTGCGAATGGCGCGCTGAACTGTTAACAGTTCAGCTATGTGGTGCAACTTTGGCACCTGCGTTCCTGAACTTATGCTATACAAACATTACAACAGAATGAAAAACAGAGAGAAACATAAATGAGCGGAAATCTGATTGCAATTATCGTCATATTGGTATTACTTCTGGTGCTTGCAGGAATCATTTATTATGCCTATTGCAACATCAGGAAAAAACTGCGGGATACCTCCCGGATGTTATTCGGAACGGACTCCATGATTGAGGGAATGAAACAGAGAGAAAAGGAAGTGGAAATGACACCGAAGTCGGTCTCTTCCGCAACCAACCTGTACATGCCGTCCATTATGCGGGATTTCCCGGAATTTCATTATGATGAGATGAAGAGCAGAGCGGAGAATGTGCTGACCTCCTATCTGCAGAGTATTACGAAACAGAATCCGGCCCTGTTGTCGGAGGGAACCAGAGAATTGAAAGAACAGCTCAGACTGCGGCTGGAAATGCTACAGAACCAGTCCCAGAAGGAGAGCTTTGAAAATATCCATATTCACAGAACGGAGATCCACCAGTACCGGAAGCAGAGGGGAAGACAGAGTATTGTCCTGCAGACGGCAGTGGAGTATTTTCATGCATTAAAAGAGAACGGAAAAGTAATAAGAGGCAGTGAAGAGCATAAAGAACAGGCCAAGTATAACGTGGAACTGGTCTATATCCAGGATCAGGATATGATCGAGAATCAGGAGGATGCCGGTCTGGGACTGAACTGTCCGAACTGTGGAGCACCGCTTCCGGGACTGGGAGCCAAGAAATGTATTTACTGTGACACGCCGATCGTGGAATACAATCTCCGTGTCTGGAATTTCAGCCGGGTGGAAGAGGTATAGAGAAAGCAAAAGAGGGTCTGCATGGAAGAAAAATGTATGGGATTGAAAAACGAGGTTGCATTGCAGGAAAAACAGACAGGGGATGTGGACAGACAGCTGGATGAGACCACCAGAGAACTGCACCGGGAGAGGGAGAAGCTGATGGCTGTGATCCGTATGTCCGGAGATCTGATTTTCGAATATGATATTGTAAATGACAAGATGTATTATGCCGGTCCGGGAGAGGGAATTCTGTATTCCTGGCAGATCACGGAGGGGTATACAGATCAGCTGCTCAAAGAAGCCGGGAACCGGACAGAAACGGTAGAACAACAGCTGGCAGAAGCACTGCACAGTGGCAAGCCGGATATTTATATCGAACTCTGCAAGACCGATGCGCAGGGGAAGCCCCGGTGGGTGAAGGTCATCGGACAGACTTTTTATGATGAAAAGGGAGAACCGGAGCGGGTTCTGGGAAAGGTCTGTGACATTGATGACCAGAAGAAAAAAGAGTGGGAACTGCGGGAAAAATCTCAGAAAGATTCCCTGACCGGATTGCTGAACAATTCTACCATCAAACAACAGATCGGTGCCAGGCTACAGAGCCTGAAACGCGGGCAGACTGGGTATCTGGTCGTACAGGATGTGGACAGCTTTAAGAAGATCAACGACACCAACGGCCATCTGTTTGGGGATGCGGTATTGTGTTCCTTTGCGGATGAACTCAGTAATATTTTCCCCGAGGCGTTAAAAGGCCGGATCGGTGGGGATGAATTTGTCTTCTATGTGGAGGACATGGACAGAGAACAGCTGGAGGAGAAATTAAAACAGCTGAACCGCTGCATGTCTGACCGTTATGATGATGACAAGACAGGGCTGCACATTTCCTGTAGCCTGGGCGCGGCGGTGACAGACGGCACGGTGACGGATTACAATCTGTTGTTCCAGTGGGCAGATGCAGCCCTGTATCAGGTAAAGAGCAAAGGAAAGGGTGCTTATTACCTGCTGGATGTCAAGGAAGGTGTGGCATTGCCCGGCAAGAGTTATCTGGACAGTGAAGAGAACAAGGAGGACGAGATTGCCCATAAAGAGGCACAGTTTGAGAGTGCGGAAGATTTGGTATTATTTTGCATGGATCTGTTGGAAAATGTGCCGAATCTGACCAGTGCACTAAAGGTGATCTGTGAGCGGACCTGTAGCTTTTTTGGAATTGATGACATGATCTGTATGGAAGTCAACGAGGCTGGACCAACAATCCGTTATCAATGGAATCGTGAAGAGAAGAAAGATTTTGCCAGAAGAATCCTGAATCCCGGCGTGTTCGAATGGGACAGGATCCGGAAAAAGGCCGATGAATCCGGTGCTGTGATCTACCGGCAGTCAGAGACTCCGGATGTCTACAAGGAAGAGGCGGAGTCCGTGATGATTGTAATGTCCACGGCCGCTAAGGGATTAAAGGCCAGCGTTATTTTCTCGAATCGCCACACAGACAGAAGCTGGCAGGAGGAGAAAAATGCACTGTGCAGAATTTCTCACCAGATTTTTAACCGACTGCGCACGCTGAAGAATGCGGAGAAGGATCAGCGTGAGCTGAACCGGAAATTGAATTATGATGCTCTGACCGGACTGCCGATATATAACAAGTTTGTGGATAAGCTGGAGGCCTATATGGCTGCCCACGGGAAATCGGGATTGTTTTTTGTGTCATCTGATTTTTCAAATTTCCAGTATGTGAACGAAATGTACGGTTATGAAGTGGGAGATAGGATCCTGCATGATTTTGCGATAGCCTTGCAGGAAAAGTGCCAGAACGGCGTACTGTTCTGTCGTGTAACTTCGGATCATTTCGTGGGAGTGCTGAAGGAAGATACGGTGGAGAAGGCCAGAGACAAATATCTGGAATTCACCAATACTTTTGTGCAGAAGACCAACAGCCGCTACGACCAGTGCAATCTGGTCATTGCCACGGGAATGTATGAAATCCTGGAGAATGACTGGTCGGTGTCTTCCATGATGGATAATGCCAATGAGGCCAGAAAACAGTGCAAGACCCAGAAGGTAGACAGTGCGGTGGAAATCTATACAGAGAAGATCCGTAAGAATCTGGAGAATACCAGAGAGATCGTATCTGGTATGGTAGCTGCATATAATAATAAGGAATTTCGGGCGTATCTGCAGCCGAAAGTTTCTTTGCACACCGGAAAAGTAGTGGGTGCTGAAGCACTGGTCAGATGGATCCGGGCTGACGGTTCTATGGTAATGCCGGGGAGATTTATTGATGTCTTTGAGAGAAACGGATTTGTGACCAAGGTGGATTTTGCCATTCTGGATCAGGTACTGGAATATTTGCAGGATGCTTTGGCGCAGAGAGAAGAAGTGGTGCCGATCTCGGTGAACTTTTCCAGAAGGCATAATGAATATACAGACTTCGTACCGAATATTTTAAAACGCCTGAAAGACTACAAAGTACCCAGTGAACTTTTGGAAGTGGAAGTGACGGAATCTGTTTTCATGTCGGATCTAAATAAACTGACCAACAATCTGGAGACTCTCCGGGATAAAGGGGTAGAGATTTCAGTAGATGATTTCGGCAGCGGTTATTCATCCCTGAATCTGTTGTCCAAGGTAGCGGTGGATACGGTGAAGCTGGACAAGCAGTTCCTGGATGACACCATGAACAGCGAACGGGAAGAAACGGCATTGACAATTATCAAATATCTGACTAAAATGTTGAAGCATCTCGGCTTCAAGGTATTGGCAGAGGGGGTGGAGACGAAGGAACAGTTAGACATGCTGCGTCTGGCGGACTGTGACATCGTACAGGGCTATTTTTATGCAAAGCCTATGCCAATCGATGATTTCCGAAAGTTTTTGCAGGAATTTAATGAAAGGGATAATGCGTAATTCATGAGTATTTATGATACCTTAAATAAAGAACAAAAAGAAGCGGTGCTTCATACGGAAGGACCGCTCCTTCTGTTGGCGGGCGCAGGAAGCGGCAAGACCCGTGTCCTGACCCACAGAGTGGCTTATCTGATCGATGAGATGGGAGTAAATCCATGGAACATTCTGGCCATCACTTTTACCAACAAAGCAGCCCAGGAGATGCGGGAGCGTGTGGATCAGATCGCAGGTTTCGGTGCGGATCAGGTATGGGTAGCGACATTCCATGCCACTTGCATGAGGATCCTCAGAAGACATATTGACCGGTTGGGCTATGATACGAATTTTACCATTTATGATACGGATGACCAGAAATCTGTGATAAAGCAGGTCTGCAAGCGCCTGAACATCGACACGAAGATGTACAAAGAGCGGACGCTGTTATCGGAAATTTCCTCCGCCAAGGACGAGCTGGTGGATGTGCGGGAATTTGAAGTAAAATCCGTGGGAGATTACAAGAAATCCGTGATCGCCAAGGTCTACAGAGAGTATCAGGAGACCTTGAAAAAGAGTAATGCACTGGATTTTGATGATATTATTGTAAAGACTGTGGAACTGTTCAAAAGCTGCCCGGAAGTACTTTATAATTATCAGGAACGTTTCAAATATATCATGGTGGATGAGTACCAGGATACCAATACAGCGCAGTTCGAACTGATCCGTCTGTTGGCGGACGGTTATCACAATCTGTGTGTGGTAGGTGATGATGACCAGTCCATCTACAAATTCCGCGGTGCCAATATCCGTAATATTCTGGACTACGAGAAGGTATATCCCGATGCAAAGGTGATTAAGCTGGAACAGAACTACCGATCCACCCAGAACATCCTGGATGCGGCCAACGCGGTGATCCGTAACAACAGAGGCCGTAAGGAAAAAGCCCTCTGGACGGAAAAAGGAGCAGGCAGCCGGGTACATTTCAGGCAGTTTGACAATGCCTATGAAGAGGCGGAATACATTGCGGACGATATTGCCGACAAGGTGAAAAATGACGGCATTGCCTATGCGGACTGTGCGGTGCTGTACCGTACCAATGCCCAGTCGCGACTTCTGGAAGAACGTATGGTAGTGGAGGGCATTCCTTATCATGTGGTAGGTGGAGTGAACTTCTATGCCAGACAGGAGATCCGCGATATTCTGGCATATCTGAAAACTATTGATAACGGCAGGGATGAAGTGGCTCTGCGCAGAATTATTAATGTGCCGAAAAGAAGCATCGGTGCGGCATCCTTGGAAAAGGTAGCAGACTATGCACAGATGAAGGATATTACTTTATTTGATGCATTGTGTGAAGCAGATCAGATCAAGGGATTGGGAAGAGCGGAGACCAAGATCCGTGGATTTGTGAATCTGATCGAGGTACTTCGCAGCGGATTGTCTTCGTATACATTGCCGGATCTGATCAAATCTCTGCTGGAACGGATCGATTATGCAGAATATCTGCGGGATCAGGATGAGGAATCCGCTGAGGATCGTCTGGGGAACGTAGATGAATTGATCACCAAGGCGGCCGCATATGAGGAGACTCACGACGAGCCTTCTCTGTCGGAATTTCTGGAAGAAATCATGCTGGTGGCAGACATTGACAATGTGGAGAACGGTGACAACCGGGTGCTGCTCATGACGCTGCACAGTGCCAAAGGCCTGGAATTCCCGGTGGTGTATCTCGCCGGCATGGAAGATGGATTATTCCCCAGCTTTATGACCATTGCTTCCGATGACCCGTTGGAGATCGAGGAAGAGAGAAGACTGGCTTATGTGGGAATCACCAGAGCCAAGGAGGATCTGACGCTGACATGTGCAAAGAGCAGAATGCTGCGTGGGGAGACCCAGTACAATCCGGTGAGCCGTTTTGTGAGGGAGATTCCGAAGGAATTATTGGATAATACCCTGCCGCCCAGCAGAAGATACCGGGACGATGATCTGGAAGATTTTCAGGCGAGAAGAGCCAATGAAGCAGCTCTTCGTGCCATGGGACTGGAGGCAATTGCATCTCCCCGGTCTGGATCCGGCTCGGATAGTGGTTTTGGCGGCTTCGGTAATACCGGCTTTGATCCAAGACCCAAGGCGACCTTAAAACCCCGTGTTACGGCAAAGGCGGATAAACCTTATATTTCCAAGGGCATCAGCGGACTGAACCAGTTGGCCGGACTGCAGAAGGGCACGGAGTTCAAGGCACCGGAGAAACTGGACTACGAGGTAGGTGACAGAGTGCGCCATATCAAATACGGCGAGGGCACGGTACTAAATATCGTGAGAGAACCCAGAGACTATAAGGTGACCGTGGAATTCGACCAGGCAGGGCAGAAGATTATGTATGCGTCTTTTGCAAAACTAAAGCAGTTGTAAGAAATTATAAGAATATAAGAATAAGAAATGTATTTCCTCAAATATGGTTTTTCTATAGTATTTTTGATGAAAATATGGTATCATATAAAGGAATGAAAACAAAATGCTTTGCATCCATAAATACGAATAGATGCAGGAAAGGCAGGTAAATAATATGAACAGAATTGAAAATCTGGTAGATCTTGACAAATTAAATGAGCTGAAAGTCAGCGAACTGAAGAAGCTTAACAAGCTGTTGGGCAAGGAAGTAGAAGAGAAGAAGGAACGCAATATCCTGTTATGGGTACTGGCCATCATCGGCGCCGTAGCAGCTGTTGCAGCAGTGGCTTATGCTGTATACCGTTTCTTCTTTGCACAGGATTATCTGGAAGACTTCGAGGATGACTTCGAAGATGAAGCAGATGACGTGGAAGAGGATGATGACGACTTCTTCGAGGATGAAGGAGAGAACTAACCCATGAAAAAAGGACAGGTATATGAAGGATCTGTTGTAAGGGTCGATTTTCCCAACAAAGGGATCGTCTGTGTGGGAGATGAGACTGCTGTAGTCAAGAACAGCCTGCCCGGACAGAAAGTCAAGTTCTCGGTGAATAAAGTGCGCAAAGGGAAGGCGGAAGGAAGGCTTTTAGAGGTGACAGAGAAGTCACCTTTAGAAACCGGCCGGACGTGTTCCCTTTTTGGGTTGTGCGGTGGATGCACCTATCTGTCGCTTCCCTATGAAGAACAGCTGAAGGTCAAAGAAGAACAGGTAAAACGTCTGCTGGACAGCGCGTTAAACAAGCAGGAAGAAGCCTGGACTTTTGAAGGCATCAAGGGCAGCCCGAAGGCTTATGAATACCGCAATAAGATGGAATTTTCCTTCGGAGACGAGTACAAGGATGGACCGTTGGCACTGGGCATGCATAAGAGAGGCAGCTTTTACGATATAGTGACCGTAGCGGACTGTGAGATCGTGGATGCGGATTACCGCCTGATCTTACAGACAGTGAGAGATTACTTTGCCCGGGCGAAGGTAAGCTTTTTCCACAGAATGAGCCATGAGGGGTACTTACGGCACCTGCTGGTACGTAAGGCATCCCGCACCGGAGAGATTCTGGTGGCACTGGTGACGACCTCCCAGGATCCCTGGCAGGGAGAGATGGCGGTGGAAGGAAGCTTGGATGCGGATGCGCTGATCACAGGATTTAAGGATCTGCTGCTTTCCCTGGAACAGGATGGGAAGCTTGTCGGAAAATTCGCAGGAATCTTACATATCACCAATGATTCCATCGCAGATGTGGTGCAGAGTGATCGTACGGAGCTGTTGTACGGACAGGAGTTTTTTTATGAGGAACTGCTGGGGTTGAAATTCAAGATCTCCACATTCTCCTTTTTCCAGACTAACTCCTACAGTGCGGAGGTACTGTACCAGACGGCAAGAGATTATGTGGGCGACCTGGGCGGCAGTGACAAGACTGTGTTCGACCTCTACAGCGGCACCGGTACCATCGCACAGCTCATGGCACCGGCGGCCGGAAAGGTTATCGGCGTGGAAATCGTGGAGGAAGCCGTAGAGGCAGCAAAGAAAAATGCCGCTGCCAACGGACTGGATAACTGCGAATTCATCGCCGGAGATGTACTGAAGGTTCTGGACGAAGTGGAAGAGAAGCCGGATATGATCATCCTGGATCCCCCCAGAGACGGCATCCACCCCAAGGCACTGCCGAAGATCATTGCTTACTGCGTGGATCATATTGTCTACATCTCCTGCAAACCCACCAGCCTTGTGCGGGATCTGGAAGTGTTTCTGGAGAACGGTTACCGCGTGGACAAGGCCGTGGCCGTGGACCAGTTCCCCTGGACCGCAAATGTCGAGACGGTATGCCTTTTGTCCAAACTCCACGAAGCGAAGCATCATGTGAATGTGAGACTTGACATGGACGAGATGGATTTAACGGCGGCTGAGAGGCGCTAAAGGTCCAGGGGACCTTTGCCCAGCGCGGACCGAAGCGGAGCGTAGACAGGCTACTTATGAGGAGATAAAGAAGTATGTGGCAAAGCATAATGATGGGATGAAGGTATCTAATCTGTATATTGCACAGATAAAGCAGAAGCATGGAATTATAGAAAGAGAGAACAATAATAAGCCAAAATCTGAGAAGGGCGGACAGCCGGAATGTCCAAAAGAAAAAGAAATAGCGATTGAAGAGGCGTTGAAGTATTTTCAGATGATTCCAAGTGAATCATAGGCTAATTTGGCTTATCGGATTGAGAAAATTCAACTAATGTTATTGAGCCTTCGTACATTGGGAATAAAACCTGATGTTCGTAGGCTTTTTGTTTACAGAAAAAATTATCGTGGATATAATAAACATGACATATAGTTGTCGTGTTGAGTTGGGTATGATATATATGGAGTGTAAGAAACGATGAAAATAGATAGACTTATCGGTATATTGTCAATCTTACTGCAGGAAGAAAAGACAACGGCTCCTGAACTGGCAGAAAAATTTGAGGTATCCCGCAGGACAATAAACAGGGATATTGAAGACCTTTGCAAAGCAGGTATTCCAATAAGGACGGCACAGGGGACCGGTGGCGGTATTAGCATTATGGACGGATATTGTATAGATAGGACAATTCTGACATCCAAAGATATGCAGATGATTCTTGCGGGGCTGAGAGGCCTTGACAGTGTGAGTGGAAAGCGATACTACGGTCAGCTGATGGAGAAAATCCAGACTGGATCATCAGAGTTTATTAGTGGAAGAGACTCTATGCTGATTGATTTGTCTTCATGGTATAAGGGTTCTCTTGCTCCAAAAATTGAGGTAATCCAAAATGCAATAGAAAACAGGCATATCATACAGTTCATGTATTATGCTCCATCTGGAGAGAGCAACCGAAGGGTAGAACCATATTATCTGGTTTTCCAGTGGTCGAGCTGGTATGTATGGGGGTGGTGTTTAGAACGTAAAGATTACAGGCTGTTCAAACTGAACCGTATGGATTGTGTTGTTGAAACAGACTGTGGATTTCTGTGCAGAGAAGTACCAATGCCGGATTTGTCAAATGAGAAGATATTTCCGGGTGGGATAAATGTAAAAGCTCTTTTCACACCGAATATGAAGTGGCGGCTAGTTGAAGAATTTGGACCGAACTGCTTTACAGAAACGGACGATGGAAGGCTGCTCTTTTCAGCAGACTATACGGATATGGATAATCTTGTGACATGGCTTATGACATTTGGAGCAAAAGTAGAGGTGCTTGAGCCGGAAGAAGTGCGGGACATTATTCGCAGGAATGCAGAGGAAATATTAAAAATCTATGGAGGATTAGGAAAATGAGATTAGACGGTTTGGGGTTGTTTGTTGATGATATGGCAAAGATGATTCGTTTTTACAAGGATGTTCTCGGATTTGAAATTAAGGAAGAAGAGAATACTTCCAATGTTTATCTTGTAAAAGACGGAACACTTTTTTTACTGTATGGGCGGAATGATTTTGAGAAGATGACAAACCGACGATATGAGTATATCAAGGGTCTGAATGGTCATTTTGAAATGGCACTATATGTTGATACTTTTGAAGAGGTGGATGAGGCATACAAGAAGGCTGTGGAAAATGGTGCAACATCTGTGCTTGAACCGGAACTTGAACCTTGGGGACAGAGAACCTGCTATATTGCTGATCCGGAAGGAAATCTGATAGAGATTGGTTCCTGGAATAAGCCTTATGAAGAGAAGGACTTAGAGGGGGTGTAAAGGATATGGCTTTTGACTACAAGAAGGAATATAAAGAATTTTATATGCCGAAAGGCACACCGTCTATTGTAACTGTTCCGAAAATGAACTATATAGCGGTAAGGGGAAGCGGCAATCCAAATGATGCAGACGGAGAATACAAGCAGGCTATCGGGCTTCTGTATGGAATTGCATTTACGATTAAAATGAGCAAAAAGGAAGACCATCAGATTGACGGATATTTCGATTATGTGGTGCCGCCATTAGAAGGATTCTGGTGGCAAGAAGGCGTGTCCGGAATTGATTATGCGTGCAAGGAAGATTTCAAGTGGATTTCTGTTATTCGCTTGCCAGATTTTGTTACCAGGGAAGATTTCGACTGGGCTGTCAGGAAAGCTACGGCAAAGAAAAAACAGGATTTTTCTAAGGTTGAGTTTTTTTCCTATGAGGAGGGCTTATGTGTACAGTGTATGCATATCGGAGCGTATGACGATGAGCCTGTTACGGTAGATGCAATGCACAGGTTTATGGAAGAACAGGGATATGCACTGGATATTACTGATCAGAGAATGCACCACGAAATTTATTTGAGTGATGCACGGAGGGTGGCACCGGAGAAACTGAAGACTGTGGTCAGGCATCCAATAAAGACTATGGGGAAATAGGAGGAAAAAGATATGGCATCAACAAAGGCATATTTGGATTTTGTTTTGGAACAATTATCAGGACTGGATGAAATCAGCAGTCGGGCAATGATGGGAGCATTCATTCTTTATTACCGTGGAAAGGTTTTTGGTGGAATATATGATGACAGACTTTTGGTAAAGCCGGTTCCGGTGGTGGTGAAAATGATGCCGGATGCTGAGATGGAACCGCCATATGATGGTGCGAAAAAAATGATTCTGGTTGATGATGTGGATAATCGGCAGTTTCTGTGTGAATTGGTTGAGAGTATGTGGGAAGAATTGCCGAAGAAGAAAGAGAAAAAGTTGAGAAAAAGTGCAAGTAAGACTTGACAAAAACGAACAAATATTCTATATTTAACTGCAGAGATTTTATACCCAAAAGCAGAAAATACGAATGTACAAATGGAGCTCAAACCCTTGTGGTTTGGGCTTTTTCTAATTTTGTAGAAAATCTGAGAACAACTATTTCTAAAAAGTCAATTATCATTTTGTAATGGAAAATGGACAGAATTATTCACAAAACTGTTTGTGCAATATTAACAAATTTTTGAGCGTATATAATCTTGTAAAAGTGGCAGCATGGCAATCGAGTAACATCGGTTGCTTTTTTGTTGCCTATTTTTAGAAAGTCATTAAATGCCCTGATAGAGTGATTTCTAAAAAACAAAGTAAAAAGAGTGGAGGAAATGCAAAGTGAAAGAGTATTCAAAAGGTATTTATGTGAAATTTAAACCGGAGGAGGTGGAAATACTGCATGATCGGATGAAGGAAGCCGGAGTTCAAAATATGAGTGCGTATATCAGGAAGATGGCGATAAACGGGTATGTAATAATCCCTGAATGGCCTGATTTGAACCGGGTAATATCTTTACATGCAAGGATTAGTAATAATCTCAATCAGTATGCTAAGAAAGCAAATGAAACGGGGAAGCTGTATGAAGAGGATATTGCAGAAATAAAAAAGATGAATAATGAGCAAGGGCAATGAGTCTTGATACATATTTGAATATTGTTCATGAGAAAGTTATTGTGGAATTCAAATCCGGCACAAGCGTGGATATCCACAGGTAAATACAGTTCAGATTATTGGCGCCTCGCTTCGGCGGGGTACTTTTGTATATACTCAAGAGTCGATTAGTATTGACAAAACACTAATAAAACAGTTATACTGAATAGTTGATTATTGTACATTTTGAGAGGCGGTGTAGTATGGAAAAGAAAATTTGTTTTGCTGTAGATTCTGATATATATGAGAAGTTTTGCCTTGCATTAAACCTTACAAATGAGAGTGAGAATGTAGCTATTGAAACCTGTATGCGTTGGTATATTGCAAAATCGTTTGAAAAGGCCTCTCAGGAATACAATCCAAAGGCTGCAAGTAGGGCTAATGAAAGCAAAGATTATTACGGAAAAGCAATTCAGCGTATTCCTATATGGTCATTAAAACCTACTCAGTACAACCACAAAATTATCAGAGCATACTTCAAGGCAGTAGATATTGCCGGAGAAGCTACTTTGACAATGATGGAGAGGCTGTGTAGTGATAAGAATCATCTCGACCTGTATGTTCCGACTTTCAAAAACAACTACTCACAGATGAAGATTGACGGTCCTAAATCACATGGAAAAGTTTTTGAAGATGATGGTGAAAGAGTATGGATTTGGAGTGAGGTTGAGACAGTCTTACTGCAATACAAAAATAGCTTTTATCAGGGAGGGGAGTAAACATGAGCGTATTAATTGACAGCAGCGTTACGATATATGAGGTTATTCAGAATATAAAAGATGGCAAGTACGTAATGCCTGCGTTCCAAAGACAGTATGTATGGAGCATGGAGCAGATTGAAAAGCTGTGGGACTCCATTCTTTTGGATTATCCGATTGCTACATTCCTATTCTGGCATGTCGATGATGACAATGTAACATGGGATACTTATTTCTGTAATTTCCTATCCTCTGTTACATTTGATAGCCGCAAGCAGGCTGACAGCGTAAATTATGAATTATCGAGCATTGATGTAAAACTAACCGATACGGCAGTACTTGACGGGCAGCAGAGACTCACTTCTCTCTATTTGTCCCTGTTTGGTGATGCGTTCATCCGTCAGAAACACGCACGGAAAAAATCTGGCGGTGGCATCGTTACAAAACTTCTGATTGAACTTAACAAGAACAAGCTGACCGTAGATGAAGAAGAATACAACAGCAAGAAATATGACATCAAGTTCAGCGAAAAAGTAGGTAAATTGAGTCCGACTCAGTTCGAAATCAGAAAGATTCTTGAACCGAAGTTCCAGGATGAAACTACCAGAGAAAAAGCCATCGAAGATGCAATTACAAATGTTCCAGCAGACAGCAAGGATTATGCGAGGGGCATCTTAAATAAACTCTATGAGAAGATTTTTGTTGAAAAGCTTATTCGTTATACTGAAATCCGGGATATGAAACAGGATGATGCTCTTGAGATGTTCGTTCGTTTCAATAGCGGTGGTAAGGCACTCCGTAAGTCGGAAATTACCATGTCTATCTTGGAAGCTTATTGGCCAAGTGCGAAGACAGAGTTCGGGAAACTGCTTGTAGACTCTTATGCCGGATTCGGTTCCGATTTTATCATCAGAGCCGCACTGATGCTTTATGGTGATGTCATCAAGTCAAACATAAACAAGCAGATAGCGGAAGAATTGAAGAATAACTGGAGCGAGTTCAAGAAGGCACTTAAGAACCTGGAAGCACTCCTCAAGGAAATGAAGATTGAAGTCAGCCGTTTCTCAAGCAGTTGGAATGTCCTACTCCCTATTGTATATTTTATTTATTATAATACTGATTATAAAGACAATACAGAAGGCATTCATGCTTACCTGGTAAGAGCCGTTCTGTTTACCTATTTTCAGTCAGGCACCACAAGTAAATTGCAACAGATGAAGAGCAATATCAATGAAAACGATTATGAGATTACTGTTGATATGCTGAATCAGATGAATGAACTTCGTGTAACCGATGGCAAGATTGAGGATATTCTCAATTCTGAAAAAGGCAGTCGTGTTGCCGGAGAGGCTCTTTACTATCTCAGTCTGGATTGGATTAACAAGAACTTCAAGTACGAACAGGATCACCTGCATCCGTATGACAGATTTGACGGTAGCAAACCTGTTTCTGTAACTATGGATGTGTGGCGCAGATGGCGCGGAAACCGTAACTGTCTCCCAAATCTCCAACTTCTTGAAGGTCGCAGCAACGGAAGTAAAAATAATATGCCATTGATTGAGTACTATAACGATATGAACGATGATCAGAAGGCAAAGTTCCGTAAGGAAGCGTTCATCCCGGATGACGTTGGGTTAGAACTTGAGCATTTTGAAGAGTTTTATGAAAAACGTAAGGATTTGTTGGCAGAAAAAATCCGTCAGATACTTGGATAAAAATAGTATTATATGAATTGGAGGTGTACAACAGTGCCAGACATGAAACAGATACATGATTTTACTGTCAAATGGTGCGATAAATTTCGTGATCAGAATATCAATTATATAGAACTTGTCGATCATTGGATGGCTGATGATTGTGTGGCTCTCGGTTTCGAAATGGACTGTGGTCATGCTTTTTCTGAAAGATATGGACAGGCAGCAAACAACCATGAGGCTTTGGACAGCATCATTGATGATGTCACAGACATCCCCCTGTTGGGATCTGCAATTTATTCTCAATGGAGATATTTCAACCATTGGGCATATGACGCAGCAGAAATATTGGCACCCCAAAACCGAGCGTGGTTTATTCTGGCATTAGGCCGATTGGTACTGCTTTCAGGGGAGAATCTATTTATTTTCTAAGGCACACTGAAAAAGATTCGTATTGTATCAAATAATATCTGTTACGGTCCCATGCCGGATTCTGATGACGAAGTGGAACAACATCTTACCATCAATGATGAAGGTCGCGTTTGGTTTTCTTGGATTTAAAGCTTACGCATCATTTGGTAAGAATGAGATTACTGAGAGAATTGCTGTTCTCGTTGATTTTGTAAAACTTGTTTGGAATGATGACATGTTTATATAATCCGGAGAAAGGAGAAAGTTTTCATGGTGTTTAATACTTTTATAAAATGCCAAGTTTGTGGATGTATTACTAGAGTGCGTTTACAAGTTGGCGGGCAAGAGGAACATCCGATAGAAGTAACATGCGGTAAATGTGGAACTTCCTTGTCTGGTAAAGTGAAAATAGGGCAAGACTGTCCGGGTTTAAATTTCTCCTTTGATAATGCTGATGATGCTCAGGACGAGAACGCGGATTATGTTGTTGAATGCTCCGGTGAGTTTCCAACAGCAAAACAAGCAGAAGTAGCCGACTTAGAGGGCTTGGTAGTAACACCGTTTATTCGATATATGAATTGTATGAAGACAGATGACTCTTATGAAGAATTTGTACAAGCTGTATCCCAATTAAATGCAACCGCTAAAAAGTGGAAGAACTACAAAAGAATTCTTACCTTAGCGAAAAATAATAGCGAGTATCTAACCCAAGAGATTCAAAAGGAATTTTCCGGTCAGTTTTTTCAATGTCGAGATGAATCGGAAACATTGAGAGCTGTTCACATGATTGAGGTACATGGTCTTTATTCGGCGTTAAGAAAAGATATCCTTAATGATCTTTCATTTAGTGCAGGAATATTGAAAATGGATTCAGCACAAATGAAGAGTTTGATTGATTTTCTTAATTCTCATGATGGCTTCCACCTTGAAGAATTGCAGGAACTAATTTACAAGGTTTATGATGAGTTTATAGTCGTATATCAAAGACTTATACCTGCGTTGGCATTACAATACTGTAAAGATAATTCTTTTGATTTTGAACATGAAGGCTCTACAACGAGCAGCTTTGGTAGTGTAAAGCAGTTTTATCTGGATGTTTATGAAGCATTAGGTAATTTAATGATTATACCTGTAGCTCTCAATAATATTAAATACAGGTCTGATATCAATGCTATGAATCCGATAGAGAAGAATGTAAATTCTTTGGAGGACTATATTAAACTCACAAAAGCATCAAGATATCATTTCTGTTTGGCTTCTGAAGTTTACACAGGCTTTTTGCAAACACTCGTGAATGCGAAATTGAGAAATGCTATCGGTCATAATGATGTTGAATACAATTCAGTAGACCAGCTGATAACGTATATTCCTAATCCGAAAGACAGAACAAAAAAGAAAACAGAATACCTTCTTCAGTTTGAAAATGAAGCTATGCATATGTTTCAAGCTATATTGGGTATCTCTGAATATTTGTATCGTCTGAGGGAACTTGAACTTATGTATGATGGAAAAATTCCTATTATGGTTCATGAAAGAGTAAAATGGCCGAAGAAGATAGGCCGCAATGAATTGTGTCCGTGCGGAAGCGGAAAGAAGTATAAGCGTTGTCACGGACGATGAGAGTATGTAGAAATTAGTTTATTATAGAGTAATTTGTTGGGGAAGGAGGCCTCCTATTTGAAGTAGTAGCATCGCCATTAAAATTTTCAGCTTGCCAAGATCGAGTGTATGGGAGTTGGGGCATCAGTCTGGGTGAAAAATAGCCGTTGACTTGTTCTTTGTAGGAAGAACGGCCAAGGTTGAGGCGATGGCGGTTTCACGCAAAATTTGACTTTTATGTTGGGATCACTATAATGGTAGAAACGAATAAAAAAAGTTGAACTTTTTCCGTGAACAGGCGAGGTTCAGGCTGCGATATAGATAGCGAGTTGTATTAATACTTTTTGGCTACAGAATTTGTTGATATGTTTCCGCAAACAAACGGAGATATTTTGCTACAGTTCACATTAGTCTGGAACGGTTACCGAAAACTGACATCAATCAGGACGTATCGTGCCATGTGGAGACGGTCACTCTTCTGACGAGAAAAGCCCGGTAAATCAAAGGGGTGCGCCGATTTGTGGCAAAAATGGTTGTGTGTTTCAGTTTCCGCAGAAGACACATGCGGAAACTGATTTACCCCAGGGGTAAGATTTTCGGAATTGTTGATATACATTTTGGCAAAAGGCAAAGTGTAGGGAGGATACATATGAATTTAAGTATTTTATTAACTGACTTTATTGATACGAAAGGAATGCTCAAAACATATAGGTTTATACCCATTAATCAATATAATAGAATAGTGGTTGATAGATTATCTGATATTTGTACAGATGTAAAGGGAAATACAGATAAGGATGTGGGATTGCTAAGAGTATATAATTCTGACAAATGTCAGTTGCTTTCTACTACTTGTAAAATTAAAGATTTTACAGACAGTTATGGTAAGATTTTTTTCTGTTTTGAGCATATGTTTATACCTGTTGAGAGCTCTAGATATGGAAGCTGTGGTATTTATAATTTTATTTTACCTGTAGACTATAGATTGACAGAATTACATATTGTAGATCCTTTTGATAATAATAAAAATTTAAAAAAGAAAAAGCACTTTAAATATGATGTTTTTTATGATTGCGAAAGCCATATTCAAGTTGTACAAATGCAGTTACGTTCGGCAAGAGGAAATTTTTCTTTTATTCTTACAGGAGAAGCATGTATTGATGATGGTAAGAACAAATTTATAGACTGTAAAGAGCAAAACATATACTTAGATGAGGATATTCGAGAATTCTTTTTTGATGATGGTATAAAGAAGTCATTTTGGAAAAATTTGAAAGAATCAATATTATTAGAGCCTAATTTTAATGGGATCGGGATAGATTTAAAGAAATTATTTCAAAAATAGTATAAGATTGGAGGGTAAAGATTGAGAACAGCGAATGAATATGAGATTGCAATTTTTAAGAAAGAATATTGTAAAAATGGAGAGGCTAGAATCAGTATAGGAAAAGATTTTGAAGTTGATGTAGAGTCTTTTGAAGAATTATTGCCTGGGAAAATTGTCAGCAGTTATGCAACGGGTAATCGTGATATTGAAAATTCTTTCATAATGTTTAGAGTTTGTAACGTAATCAAGGATATCCAATATTTCCCGGTTTTTTCAGAGACAGTTGGAAGGAAAATGCTTAAGAGTTGGAATAAACCAGTACCAAAGAAGCGAAGTATTTTCATAGAAGATAACAATGGTGTAGGAAGAGGTAATGGTGGAACTGGAAATGGGAATAAAAACAATGTAGAAAATTCTAAATTAAGAAGTTTGATTTTGTTTGCACGTTCATTAATGATTTTACATATTAATGATCCGCAACCAATGAATGGAATGCTAAAAGAAATATATGAAAAATTAGAATTACATCCATATTGGAATGTGAGAAATTATGAGGTCAAAGCTGTAAATACTGCGATAGGAAGTTTTTTACGGAAAGATATTAATGTTCAAAATGAAAATTTTCAAAACTTGCACGACTATATACTTTATTTGCAAACAAATGTAACTGGAAGGCGTATAAGAAATACTAATTTCGATACGTTACGAAATATTATGAGAACAGAATACCCGGCAGAACAAGTATATTTTTGAGTTAAAAAATATGTGAAGAAATATCAAAAAAGTAAAACACTACCCCAATCCTGAATATACATTGCATACTTTCGCTATGCAGTATAAAATCAGAGTTCAGGGGAATATTGAAACCGTTTGTCTGCTTTCAAAGAAACCTTGATTTTCTGCGGTTTGTGGGATAATAAAGAAAGATAATGGACGTGTGTTTTCTGGTCTTTTGAATGAAACATTTGAATATTGAAACAGTGGGGTAGTTTGAAATTTACTGAATAATAGGCTTTTGCTAAAAGGTATCACTTTTGCGAAAATGTATGATACCTCCCGGCAGGAGCCTTTTTATATAAAGATAACTTGACTTCCAAATCTTACTGATGTAATATTTACACAAGTGCAGAAGGATTGCGTACGAAATTTTTTTATCACGAAATCTTACGCATGTAATAAAAAGGGAGGAGGAATGCATAGTACGATATACCAAGCAAAGTGAAATTTTTTTGCCTCAAAATCTTACAAATGTAATATTTTTAAGATATAGTGTACATTGAAAATAGAATATGACCATATCAGCAATGAAAATAAATGGAGGTCAATATGAAGAAAGGAAAAAGCAGAAACAAGCGAAAGAAAATAAGAAGCAGGCTCCTATGGATTGCGATTGCTGTTATAGGAATAGCTGCGGTAATTTCTGCGGTATGTGTGGCAGGAATGTTGGAAACAAAAGAAAATGCCTGGAGGACACCGGAAGAACTTCTGGTGGAGTACATGGATCATATTCCAAAACAGGAGTATGAAGAAATGTATGCGATGCTACATATTGAGGCATCGGGAAATGTCAGTCAGGAGGATTTTGTAACTCGAAATTCAGCTATTTATGAAGGTATAGAAGTCCAGAATATGGCTGTCCAGATTATTGCATATGATGAGGAGCAAATGACGGTAACCTACCAGACTTCTTTCGATACAGTTGCAGGAACTATCAGCTTTGAGAATGAAGCACTTTTCCTAAAGGACGAAGAAGGATATAAGTTGGTTTGGGATGATTCCATGATTTTTCCGAATCTAACTTCTACAGATAAAGTAAGAGTTTCCACTACACAGGCAGAACGAGGAGAAATTCTGGATAGGAACGGACGTGTCCTTGCAGGAAAAGGTACAGCATCTTCAGTTGGAATCGTTCCGGGCAAGTTGGAAAACAGAGAGGAAGCAATCGCACAGATTGTAGAACTATTGGAAATCACACCGGAAGCGATAGAAAAGAAACTGTCTGCAAAATGGGTAAAAGATGATTCTTTTGTTCCTATTAAAACGATTCCAAGAGTGGAAGAAATTGAGTTAATGTCTATCAGTCCAGACGAAGAAGTCCTAAAGGAGAATGAAAGGCATGAAAAGTTGCTGGAGATTCCCGGAGTGATGATATCTGATGTTGAAGTGCGTGAATACCCATTAGGAGAAGCAGCTGCACATTTGGTCGGATATGTTCAAAGTGTTACTGCGGAAGATTTAGAGGAACATGCAGGAGAAGGCTATACATCCAATAGTGTAATAGGCAGAAGAGGAATGGAGGGATTGTTCGAGAGTGAACTGAAAGGTCAGAACGGTTGCAGGATTTACATTGTAAACTCGGAAGGCAAAGAGAAGGAGGAACTGGCTTGTATCTTGGTACAGCATGGGCAGGATATTCAGCTTACGATAGATGCCGATTTGCCGATTTCCTTGTACGAACAGTTTAAGGAAGATAAAAGCTGCTCGGTGACCATGAATCCTTATACCGGAGAGGTATTGGCTTTGGTCAGCACACCGGCCTATGACAATAACGATTTTATTATGGGATTGTCCAGTGAACAGTGGACTGCGCTTAACGAGGATGAGAATAAGCCAATGTATAATCGGTTTCGGCAAGTGTGGTGTCCGGGGTCTACATTCAAGCCAATTACCGCTGCGGTCGGCTTGGAATCAGGAGCAATCGATCCAATGGAAGATTACGGGAACGTAGGCTTAAGCTGGCAAAAGGATGAATCGTGGGGTTCCTATCATGTAATAACACTCCATGTATATGAACCAGTCATTTTAGAGAATGCCTTGATATATTCCGACAATATTTATTTCGCAAAGGCAGCATTAAAGATTGGTTCAGAAGAGATGGAAAGTTCTTTGACAGGACTTGGTTTTAATGAGGAACTGCCATTTGAGATTAAGATGGCAGAGTCGCAGTATTCTAATTCAGAGGGAATTGAAACAGAAATACAGTTAGCTGATAGCGGTTACGGTCAAGGGCAGGTTTTAGTGAATCCGTTACATATGGCTTGTTTCTATTCTGCTTTCTGTAACGAGGGAAATGTCATAAAGCCTTATTTGGTATATCAGAATGAAGCAACAGCTGAGTATTGGATTCCGGGGGCCTTTTCTAATGAGACAGCAAGCCGTGTATTGGAAGGAACAAAGAAGGTTGTGAATGATTCTAATGGAACTGGATATGCAGCCCATCGGGATGACATTCTTTTAGCAGGAAAAACAGGTACGGCAGAAATCAAGGCATCGAAGGATGATACTTCGGGTACGGAATTAGGATGGTTTGCAATTTTTACAGCAGAAGATACGGTAGAACGTCCTATATTGATTATCAGCATGGTAGAAGATGTGAAAGGTAGAGGAGGAAGTGGATATGTTGTTAAGAAATACGGCCTGGTCCTGGAAGAGTGGTTTAGCAGTAATTAGTTTTGTACTGATGCTTAGTGTTTCAGGGTGTAGCGATGCATCCCCGGAAGAAGATACAGTTTCGGAAACAGTAATTGATATTCAAGCTATTCCAGAAGATTCAAAGGAGAACGCAGAAGAAATTATAAACATCTGTATAGATCTTTATAAGAAGGCAGCAGAAGAAAACAGGATAGCTGATTTGGAAACGATTCGTAGTATTGTAAATTGCCTTGGAGAAAATGGATATCCGGCTGTTGACAGCAGAAATCAAATTAACATGACGGAACCAGAGAAGGTAGTGGAATTCTGCGAAAAGGTGGATGCACAGGAGGAAGCAGAAATAACGATTCTTGAAGTCAGCTATTTGGGCGGATTTGTAAAATACGATTTGCACACAAAAGACGGAAATGTAGATGTGGTCAGAAGCTATTACAAGTACGAAAATGGAGATATACAAAGAGAGGTTACTGGAAGCTATCAGGCGGAGTATTGGAATTATACAGAAGAAGGTTACCTGATGTTTTCCGGTGTCTGGTTTTCAGAAGAATTGTATGTTCTTACATTGAGTGGGGCAGAGGAGCATACTGCATTGCGGGTACAGCCATTGGATGAAACATATCGGGAGTTGAGTCGGAAATATCTCCGCCCGATTGGCTTTGAACAGAATAACATGTTTATTGTGGATTGGAGCGAGGATGATTTCGGGGCTTTGAATTTCTATGATATGTATGACATTCTCTATCCAAAAGTAAATGGTCAGTATGTTCCCTATATTGCAGATGACAACCTGGCAGTAAGTGCAGTTTATCGGATTCCAAAAGAGGAATTTGAAAGCGTTATTATGAAATATTTCAATATTGATAGTGAAACGCTGCAATCCAAAACCGTCTATTATTCGGAGGATTCAACTTATGAATATAAGCCGAGAGGCTTCGAAGAAGTAGAGTACCCGGAATATCCATATTCAGAGGTAGTCGATTTTACAGAAAACAGCGATGGGACAATTACACTTACAGCTAATGTAGTATTCCCTTATGCAGGTGATTCCAAGGTATATGCTCATGAGGTTGTGGTCCGCCCGTTAGAGGACGGAGGGGTACAATATGTATCCAATCAAATTATACCTTCCGAGAATAATTATGAGGAAACATGGCATACACCACGGTTGACGTTGGAAGAATGGGAAGAATTGTACGGAGGCGAATAATGGAAGATGTAAAATGGCTGCTTAGAAGATGTGGACTTCCGATTTTGCTGCTGTTGATTTTCGTGATAGCTGGAGTGTTCTGTTGGGGAAAATTGCATGCAGAAAAGCAAAAGGTGGCAGAAGAAGTATGGGAGCCACCTATAGAAATCGAAAATAGCGAAGCAGAAACAGAAGAAGCCGAGAATGCGGAAATTTCCACAGAGTCAGCATATTGGTTTATTCCGCAAGCCAGTGATGATCTCCTTTCAGAAAAGGAGAAGGAGCAGCTGCAGAGTACGGTTTTGTCAGCAGCAGAATCGGTCAGAGAAATCTATAAGGATATTGTAATTGCAGATGCACCAAGCTACTCTTCCGGTATTAATGAATTTACCCACGAGCAGAGGAAAGCCGTGGTGGAACAATTGGGCAGAAGCGGTTTGGTAAGTATTGAAGAAGATACTGCCATGCAAAACCATGAAGTAATCGAAACATTTTATGCAGATTACTTGGATGGACGGGACTCGATGGTTACGGTATTTGAAGTATATAGAGATGGACTGATTGGAGCAGTTACCTTCATTTATCGGAAAGGTGAGCTGCAGACCTATTACATAGGAATTCGGTGGAAGGAAGGCGGTATACCAGAGATACAGGGAACTTCGGTAAGTAATGTGGCTGAGATTAAACTGACCGAAAAAGGATATTTTATCTACGCATATGAATATGTGATTGCACATGCAAGTTTGAGACAGTATTGGAGAATAGAACCGCTTTCGGAAGACTGTCGGGAATTGACGGAGAAATACATATCAGGACTAAGCTATGTGAATTACAATGTGCTTGTCACAAATTGGGACAGCAGCAATGTAGAGGACATTCTGATGCCTTGTATGTATGAAGATATTTATCGGATTTCTACGGGCGAAAATCTGAAAACTGAAGATTGGAAGATTCCGGCAGAGGAATATGAAAGGATAATGACTACTTATTTTCCGGTATCGGTAGAACAGTTGAGAGAGCATTGTGGGTATGCTGAGGGCAGCAACAGCTATGAATATGAGATGATTTATGCCAGCCCATACCCACCTTTTGGAGAGGTGGTTGACTATACAAAAAATGCGGATGGAACGATTACACTTATCGTAGATGGAGTATGGCCAGATTATAATTCTGATCTCGCTTTTCGGAATACGGTTGTGGTTCTGCCATTTGAAGACGGAACTTTCAGATACCTTTCCAATTCTATAGAACAAATTGAGTTGGAACTGCCGCCGATAGCAAGAAAGAAAGGATGATATTATGGCATTAAAGAAAAAAAGCATTCTGCTGATTATGGCATTTCTGATTGGATGCGACCTGTGTGCCTGTGGAAAAGAAGATAGCGTTGTGGGTGAATCTCTTGTGGAAGATACGGAAGAAGTATCTTCCACGGAGGAAACAAAAAGTGCCGAGGAAGAGGCTGCAGAACAATGGGAAAAGGGCTACGACCTTCCAGTAGATGAACAGGAAAGGGAAGAAGCTGAGACTGACTGTAAAAAGCTGATGGAACATTATCTTGATATTTATGAAACTGCAGATAAAGGGATAGCATCCAATGTTGTTTTGGATGATCAAACGGTTCTTGAAATGCAGAAGAAGGTAAAGAACGCAGGATATCCAATTGCTACGATGGTAACGTATTCTAACATGGGGAATTATGAAAGTGTCGATAGTTTTCTTAAAGAATGTATGGAAGGGCAAAGCGGTTCTGTAGTAATTTATGAAATCCACAACGATGGTGGACTGGGCAGAATGAAATTCATTTTTGATGGAACGGATATGTATGTTGTAAGTACAAGAGGAATCTGGAATGCTGACAACGAGCCGGGAATTTCGTACATTTCATATACGAGACTCAAGGAATGGAAATACACGGAAAAAGGATGGTTCTGCTATGAGTTGTGTGTGCCGGAGCCACCGGAAGTCAGTGAAATTGTGGATGGAAGCTGCCTGATTAGAATAAAACCTATGACAGAGGAACAGCGTGAAATGTCTGAACGTTGTGTTCGAGGTCTTGGATATCAGGGAAATAACCTTTTGTGTTCAAACTGGAATATAGAAAATCTGAATGAGTTGGATTATAACGGGATGTTTGAATATCTGTATGGAATGAAATATGGAGAAAAATTTAATTCCGAAGATTATCCAAATGGTATCCCAAAAGAAGAATTCGAAAGTCTGATTATGGAATATCTTCCGATAACAGCAGAGCAGATACGGGATTACGTAGTATTTGATGAGGAAAAGCAGACCTATTATTGGGTGCGACTTGGATGCTTTAATTATGCGCCTACCTTCTTTGGGACATCTCTGCCGGAGGTTGTCGACATCAAAGAAAATGAGGATGGGACGGTTACGTTAACGGTGGAGGCAGTTTGCGACATGGTCATTTGCGATGATGCAGTCATTACCCATGAACTTACGGTAAGATTTGCAGAGGATGGCAGGTTTCAGTATTTGGGGAATGAAATCCTAAATGACGGAATTATGCATATACCTGATTACCAATACCGGATTAAAGAATGATTTGATAATAGTGGTGTTCTATGGTAATCTTACAGACGTAAGAAAAGAAAGGAGAACAAATGAAAAAATTAAAATTAGTTGGAATATTGGCAGCAGTTGTATTGATAGGCGGTGTGATTTCAATTCCACTTATAAATAACTATACAGCCTATAAGGTGGAAAGGGTATTATGTGATATCTCGCTACCAGAGGAAGCAGAATTGATAGAGTCGTTGTCACAGGCTGGGAAGCTGACGGGGAATGGAAATGGGATGCAGTATTTCGGAGCAATCCTAATTAGGAGTGAATTGTCTTTGGAAGAACTGGATGCTTACTATTCAGATTACAGAAGTAATGAATGGGAGTATTTAGTGGAAACTCAGGAAAGGCAGCCCATTGAGGTGATTGATCACGGGACACTGCAATTTACAGAAGAAATAAAGGACAGTGGTTATTACATTGTATATTCATGGGGAAGCGGAAATTCTCTATTGGAACAACTGGATATACGTGGACATTAAAAGGAGTACTATAACAATGAAGAATTTTTTGGAAATTATGCTATGTATTATGGGTTCGCTTCTTGCAGTGATTGTAGTATTTGGGTTTTGCATTTCGTATAGGGTAAATTACAAGAAGACAATTTGCGATACATCTGTTTCGCCGGATGGAAAATATGAATTGACACTTCAGGCAGTCGGAGAACCAGACTGGCCTTTTGGTTCAGCAAGTGGACGATTAATCCTTATGGAAGGCCAAGATAAGATATCTCAAACAGATTTTGAATTGCACAATGACGGCGGAAGCATCACAAGTAATTGTTGGAAAGTTACATGGTATGAGGACTATGTAGAAGTGATCCTATCAGGCGAAGAACAATTTGATGAGCAAGTCATTTTATATTTTGATGGTACGAAAGAAATTCAGCAATTGACAGATATTGCAGTGGACTATCCATCAGGAGAGGAATTAGATGAAAGCCGGGTTATAACCGAACAATCCTTTGAGGTGGATTTGAATGATTGGGGTGAGGTACGATTTGTGTCTTATCTACCGACTTATGATACGCTTTGGGAAGATGTCTCATTTGTGCTGGCAAAGGACAATCAAATTGTGTACCATTTCCCAGCTTATTTTGAAAACAATAGTACTGAGAATGATAGCGTAGGTATGTTTGACAGCGTAGAGGCAGTTGGATTTCAAGATATAGATGGCGATGGTGCAAAGGATGTGATTGTTATTGTAAATTATGTTACAGGAGCAGGACCACAGGGAATGATACCACGGAAGATCATTAGAATATTTAGTTCACAGAATAAGGGTTTTGTCATTCAGCACGATTTAATAGATGAATTAATGAAAAATATGAAAGAGGATGATATTTCTATTTCTGCGATATGTGATTATGTGACATTGATTGAAACAGATGAAATATATGATGGATATCGTACTATATACCAACAATACTTCGCAGACGAAGGATGCGATTTTATGATATCATATAGTGCGAGTGGAAATTCCAGAGCTATCTTAAATGAGAATGAGGAAATAATAGAATTTCTTGCATATGACAGACTTTCGGAAAATGAAAAATGTGAATTATATGTTTGGTACAGAAGTAAGAAAAACGCAGATGGTTCATGGCATATCTCAGAGGCAGAAATTCTTGATATATTTGCTTATAATGTGTCTACAAAAGATGTGGTTAGTAGCGGTAAAACATCATGGTCAGCGACTGGAAGTGAAGAGCATGAAATAAATTAAGATAAGCTTTTGATTTTAATTCGATTATCTACATGTGGAGTGAGGTGTTTTTATGAGAAAGTTTGTTAGAACGTATTCTCCATTTTTAGTATATTTTGTATGTGTGGCTTTGGCTTATTTTCTTTGTTTTTATTTATTTCCCAAATATAATGCGGCCTTAGCCTATTTGGGTTTTTTAATTATATATACATATATTGATATTGGGGTTTTTATTTTAGGTTTTTTTATGGGAAAAATCATTGTCAAACGCAGTATTGACATTAGCTTTTTGCTGTGCCTAATATATGCATTAATTTCTTTCGGGTTGATGCTCTTGATAGGTTCTCTGAAATATGTTTTTTATGATTATATGTATAGTAACTTTACGTTTACATTTTCAATCTTCATTGAATCATTAGGTGATAGAGATAGTTTGTTTGTTTCAATTGGGACATTTATATCTTTTTTTATTGGAGAAATTATAGAATACATCAATGATAAATCTAATTCTTGACGTATAGAACTGGATAATTGAAACGCTTTTATGCATAAAGTGAAAATAAAAAAATCGGGCAAAGGATTATACGACTATGACCTTTACCCGATTTCTTTATTTCCAGATATTCATGTCGGACAAGATAGACATGGTTATTTCAGTTGCGTTGCCTCCGGTAGCATCGCTGTCTGCACCAATGTTGGTAGCGAAAAAGTATGTATTATCTACAGTTTCGATATAGCCGATAAACCATCCGTTCACATCTTGGCCATCCACACGTCCGGTTCCGGTCTTTCCGTAGAATGTTCCGGCATCGGAAGAAGAAAGACAGATGGCATCTTTTACTGCATTGATGTTTTCAGGGGCAAAGTCGAAGCGGTTGTTCTGTAGTTTGATTAACAGTTCGACCTGCTCTACGGGGGAAATCTCCAAGGAAGATTCCATCCAATAGGTGGAAAAATCGCCGCTTATGTTTTCATTTCCATATCCAATTTCCTTGATATAATCGTAAACGGAAGCAGTACCAAGTTGTTCATCTACTGATTGGAAGTACCAGTTCACAGATGAAGCCATAGCAGACTGCAAGGTCTGATCAGCGTTCCATGCTTCAAATGGATAACTTTCTCCGTTCCATGCAATAAAGGAATCTTCCGGTGTAATGACATTTTCCTCTAAGCCGAATAAGGCATCATATATTTTGTATGTAGAATCTGGTGCAACACGCAAGGTTGCATGATCCATGTTGTGTATGCTCCAGGAGTCATTTTCTAAATCGTACAAAACAAAGCTGCCTTCGTATTCTCCAAAGTAGGAAGAAAAGTCAACATAGGAAATATTCTCAGAAGAAGTTTTCCATTGATAATGGCTGACCTCTGCTGCGTATGTAGATAAAATCGGAGCGAGACCAAGAAGCAGGACAGTGGTCAGCATGAAAGCAGTCATGCCCTTTAGTCTTTTCATAAATGTTGGCTTTTCATAAGAGGCAATATTAATAATTCTCCGTTTCATCTGCTCCATGTTTCCACCAAGGCCGGCGGCAAACGGAAAAGGAGTAAGTGAAACCTTCTCTGCAAAGTTAATCAGTGTATTGCCATAATATTCGTAAGCATCCTCTTCAAGCATTTTCAAAACGGAAGTGTCACAGGCAACCTCTCTATCATTACGCATTTCTTTCAGTGCGTACCAGACAAGAGGATTGAACCAATATACTACCCCAGCAAGATTCATCAGATAACTGGCAACAGCATCTTTGTGCTTATAGTGCTGCAGTTCGTGCAACAGCATATATCGCATATCGGATTCGTTGTAATCAGAGATCAGATGAATCGGCAGATAAATACATGGTTTCAAAAGTCCCACAATAATCGGGGATTTCAAAAATGCAGTACTGTAAACAGGGATATTTCTGTGAATTCCCATTTCCTCCAAACATCGATGATATAGGCTGCGTACTTCCGGGTTCTGAAGGGGAAGTCCAGATTTCTCCAAATTGCGTAGGCGGAGTGAGGATTTGATTACTAATATGATCATTGCAAAAATGCCTATAATCCATATCCCCAATAATATGTATCCGGCAATGGATGGTGTTTCGCTATTTACAGAAAGTGCGAAATCATTCATCCAGTCTGTATTTCCGACCGGATGAATTCCCACAGCTTCTCCCATAGCGGTTGGAGTGCCGGAAGCAGGGGAGCTTCTTAAGCTACCAAGCCACGAGAAGATTTGTGGAAATCCGATGAGACGGAACGGTATAAAGGGAACTGCCAGCAACCCAAGGAGCAGGAACCACAGATTATACTGCATCCGGCTGGACAGGTTGTTTTTGAATATCCGCTTGGCTATCAAAAGAATTCCGATGATACCGCTGATAAATACATTGCATATTAAAAAGCGTATCATAAAATTAGCCACGTTAATTTCCTCCTTTTTTTGACCTCTTGGAAAGAAGGGAACGTAGGGTGTCTATTTCTGTTTCAGACAGTCTGTCATTTTCTATATAGGCAGACAGCATGGCAGTGATATCCCCGTCATAGTATCGTTCCAGAAAAGAGTTGCTTTCCTGGCCGATGTATTCGCTTTCTTTCACGACTGGGGTATAAACAAACACTCGGCTCTGTTTTTCATAAGTCAGAACGCCTTTTGTTACGAGACGTTTGATTAAAGTCTGTATCGTCTTAGGACTCCAGCTTGTGGTCTGTAATAATTTATCTGTTATTTCATTGGTACTGATCGGCGCATGTTTCCATACGATTTTCATAACTTCAAATTCAGCTTCAGAAATCTGTGGTAAATCGCTCATTTCAAATCCCTCCTTAAATCTTACGACTGTAATAAATATATTATAGACGTTATTTATGTTGTTGTCAATTTCAGAAAAAACATATTGACTTGAAATCTTACTTGTGTAATAATTAAAATATTATAAGAGTAAGATTTGGAGATGGCAACAAAAAGAAAAGAACCAGAATCACAACGGATTAGCTGGTTCCTTTATTCGTTTGAATTACCTCTTTTATGTATGAGTGCTAAGAGGTATTCAATTGCTGGAAGAATCTCGGCTGCCTCTTGCTCATCACATTCCTGTAGCATCAATAACAGTTTTTGTTTTTTCACCCCATCCGTAGCAGTGTCAGGGTGGAAAATACGGTCTGCAGGAATGTGTAAATAAGCGATGATCTGGCACAATACTTCGAACTTGGGATTACCACGGTCGTTTTCAATATTTAGTATTGTACGCTCATCACAACCTATTTGTTCAGCTAATCTGCAGAAACTTGCCAAAACGGAAGCAGAATGTATTGTTGCCTATTATGGAGTGACGAAAAAGGAAGAAACTACATTTACAAAGATTATGGGTAACGCAGTGGCAACGGTGGAGCAGATGACAGAGTATATTAAAGCAAAGAATCCTGATGTTGCACAGTCGGTTATTGATATGATTCCGTTTTATCTTTCGGAGGGAAAGACAGAGGGTGTCCGTGGTGATCTTGCTTTTGCACAGTCCTGTCTGGAAACAGGTAATTTTGGATTCTTCGGTTCTGCTGTTACGCTCGAGCAGAGCAATTTCTGTGGCATGGGAGTGACTTCCAATGGAATGAGAGGAAATTCCTTTGCTACACCACAGCTTGGTATCAGGGCGCAGGTTCAGCATTTGAAAGCCTATGCTTCCACAGTGGATTTGAAGAATGAATGCGTTGATCCACGCTTCAAGTATGTCGCAAGAGGCTGTGCGGAATATGTGGAGCGGCTTGGACAGAAAGAAAATCCAGACGGAAGGGGATGGGCAGCAGGAGCCGGATATGGTGCAAAGATTATTACAATCTTAAATGCCATGATTGGAATTAAGAACGAGACAGCAGAATCGGAAGAAGTCTGGTATCGTGTGCGTAAGACATGGGCGGATGCTGCCACACAGAAGGGTGCATTCCATAGTTTGGAAAATGCCAAGAGGTGTGCGGATGAAAATAAGGGATATTCCGTATTTGATGAATCCGGTAAAGTGATTTATTCCAATGATACATTCACACCGTATCTTGTGAGAGTATCCATCGAAGATTTGAACATCCGCAAGGGTCCGGGAACAGACTATGATAAAACAGGTAAGTACACCGGAAAAGGTGCTTTCACTATTGTGGAAGAAGCAGAAGGTAAAGGTGCGAGCCTTTGGGGACTTCTGAAATCTTATCAGAAAAATCGTGACGGATGGATTTCACTGGATTATACCGAGAGGGTTTAAAGATAAGCCGGACAGAGACAACAGGTTTCTGTCCGGCTGCTTTTTTCGGCTCCTGACAAGTTTGGACAGAGTGAAAAAAGAGTGGGTGGAAACCGTAGAATTGCTTGACTTTACAGGGGTTTAGAGTGATTTATATACTACCAAAAGCGAAAGGAGTACTTATTTATATGGTGATTGCAGGAACGATAAATAGGGTGGCTTTTTACTGCAGAGTCAATCATCGTGACAGAGATTATGAAAAATATCTGGACGATGTAATGAGGCGGTTGGAAGAAGAATATGGAAAACAGAAATGGGATTTGCAGATTTTCTTTGAGGAAGCTTCAGGAGCCGACCCGAACAGAAAAGAATTTAATCGTCTGAAAGCGGAAATCGCAGCAAAGAAGATAGATGTGGTGGTTACCATGAGGGCTGCCACGATTGCCCGTGACTGGGGACAGTTTATGGAGTTTATGCTGATTTGCAGTAAGAGAAATGTGGAAGTGGTGTACATTGACAAGGTAGAGAATGCACAGGCCATTTTCCGAAGGATTCAGGAGTTTCAGAAAAGGTTTTTTGAAGGAAGTGATGTAACGTGCGAGTAAAAGTGATTAACAAACGGCCAGCTTCGGTCTTACAAAAGAAAAGGGTTTGTGCTTATGCCAGAGTTTCCACAGACAGCAGAAGACAGGAAGACTCTCTTGAAAACCAGATAGAAACCTATGAGAGACTGATTACCGGAAATCCGGAATATGAATTTATCGGAGTATTTGCTGATCAGGGCATATCCGGTTATTGTGAGAACCGCCCACAGTTCCAGAGAATGATGGAAAAGGCAAGGGCAGGAGAGATTGATTTAATTATTACAAAATCCATATCAAGGTTTGCAAGAAATACTGTCACCGTTCTACAGTTCGCAAGGGAACTGAAAGAGCTGGGTGTCGGTATTTTTTTTGAAGAACAGAACATTAACACTCTATCAGGGGACGGTGAGATGATGCTTGCCGTCCTCGCTTCTTTTGCACAGGAAGAAAGCAGAAGCATGAGTGAAAACAATAAATGGTCCATTCGGAAGAAGTTTGAGAGAGGGGAAGTGATGATTACCACCTCTCGCTTCCTCGGTTATGACAAAAATGAATATGGAGATTTGATTGTGAACCGAAAGGAAGCGGAAATTGTCAGTCTGACTTTCGACCTTTATCTGATGAATGTCGGCTCGTCAAGGATTGGGGAGCTGCTTGATTACTTGGGCGTGAAAACGGTGACGGGAACAACATGGGAGAGCGGGACCATCAATGGGATGCTTTGCAATGAAAAGTACAAAGGGGATTTTCATCTGCAGAAGTATTACACCCCTGAAAACAAAAGAAACCATACAAGGAAAAACAACGGGGAAGTGCAGAGTTATTACATTTCGGAGAACCACATAACGCCTGAGGTATGGGAAAAGGTGCAGGAAGTCAGGGAACAGAGAAAGCGTGACAGGAATATCGGACAGGACAGCACAATGAAGTTCCAGAACCGCTATTCCTTAAGCGGAATGCTGATTTGCTCTTACTGCGGAAAAACGCTCCGTCGCAGACAGGTTTACAACAAGAAAATCCAATGGCTCTGCAGCACCTACATTGAAAAGGGAGTCAAGGCGTGTAAAGGGATACGAATTGATGATGCAGAACTGCAGGGATTAAATATTGCGGAACAGACAGTAGTTGAGGAGGTGATTCGAAATGGCAAGAAGTATTACAGTTATACCAGTAAAGCAGATTTCGACTGCGGAATCAGGAACAGCACAGGCAGTGCAGAAGTTGAGGATGGCAGCGTACTGCAGAGTGTCAACCGACCAAGAAGAACAGTTATTAAGTTATGAGAATCAGGTCAATTATTACACAAATTATATCAGCGAAAATCCTCTCTATGAATATGCAGGAACTTATGCGGATGAAGGTATTTCAGGAACCAACACCAAAAAGAGAGATGAATTCAATCGTATGATTGCTGATTGCAGGGCGGGGAAAATAGACATGATTATTACTAAGTCCATTTCCCGATTTGCAAGAAATACGCTGGATTGTTTGAACTATGTGCGAGAGTTGAAAGATTTGGGGATAGGGATTATTTTTGAAAAGGAAAATATCAATACCCTTGATGCAAAGGGCGAAGTGCTGCTGACCATTCTTTCCTCACTGGCACAGGATGAGAGCCGGTCCATTTCAGAGAACTGCACATGGGGAATCTGCAGAAGGTTTGAAACAGGAAAACACAAAATGAGTACAAAGCGTTTTCTTGGATACGATACGGATGAAACGGGGAAGTTGGTAATCAACAGGACACAGGAGCCGATTGTAATTCGGTTGTATCAGGAATTCCTGGACGGAAAAACAACCGATTACATCAAGAGGATTTTTGAACGGGAAGGTGTGAAAAACTGGGATGGCGGTACGAAGTGGCAGTCCACAACCTTAATGAGTATGTTGGAAAATGAAAAATACAAGGGTGATGCCTTGCTGCAGAAAAGTTATACGGTGGATTTCCTCACCAAGAAACGTACACAGAACAAAGGGGAAATTCAGATGTTTTATGTGGAGGATGACCATGATGCCATCATTTCAAAGCGGATATGGGAATGTGTACAGCTTGAAATAAAACGCAGGAAGAAGTATCTGGAGGAGCATGGGACAAACTCCTATTCCCACCGGCCAGAAAGCAATCCATTTGCATCCAAGATAATTTGCGGAGACTGTAATAAGGTGTTTGCACGGAAAGGCTGGCGGAGCAGCACGGGCGTTGACCGTAAGGTATGGCAATGCAGTGAACGCTATAAGGTTAAAGGAGTCATGGGATGTACCAACCGCCACGTAGAAGAAGAAACGCTGGTAAAGGCTTATCTGATGGCTTGGAACGCACTGGTGGAGAACAGAGAGGATTTAATGGAGCAGTGGACGGAGCAGCTTCAGAGCGAGAACCTATTGGAAGGTTATCGGGCAGAGAAGTTCATAGAATACACCGATGGTGCAGAACCTCTTACGAAGATGGATACGGACTTCATGCTGAAAACGCTAGACCACATCAAGGTCTTTGAGGACGGAACATTGTTGGTGGTGTTCCTGGATGGAACGGAGATTGAATGTAAAAATGAAGAGGAGTAAGAAAAGATGCCGATTGGGAGTTATGATTCCTGATCGGCTTTTTTCTTGCAAAAAATGAATAAAATGTTTGAACGTAATGTCAAAATGGTGATTTGGGCAAAAAAACAAGTGAATATGTCTATATCTATTGACTTAAGTATAACAAATGTTATATATTGTATAGTGTGATAATAGGAGGATTGTATGTTTGCGAATCAGGTTAAAAATGTAAGAATACAATTAGAAATGAGTCAGAAAAAATTAGCGAATGCTCTGGGAGTAAGTTTTGCTACCATTAATAGGTGGGAAAATTCAAGAAATGAACCGAGTCAAC